>JAEEGL012729974.1_pt1 | contig 12309 bp, 8 predicted proteins | sample 9134231 | NCBI WGS metagenome assembly JAEEGL01 (sample SAMN16246548, study PRJNA631951) | gut metagenome | biome: gut microbiome; feature: rumen; material: fiber-attached | host: Bos | place: Iran: Karaj | collected 2018-10 | reverse complement strand
GGATGGATCCAAGAGGTGTCCTCAATCTTACAGGGTTCGTTGAGGTTGAGGATGAGATTGTTGGAGAGCATGTCGCGGGCATCGTCGGATACCATCACCGTGCGCCAGGGTGTCTCACAGGGTGTCTGCATGGCACCCTTCAGACCGGTGGCATCGGGGGTGAGGTGACTCACGAACGTAAAGACTGCCGGCAGGGGATAGGGCGAGGGCTTCGGATCGGGGGTGTAGGCATTGCTGCCGCCCATCAGCTTCTCAGAGAGATGCTCCGTGTCGGCATCCACCAGCTCGAGGTGCATCGTGGCATAGTCCTGACAGGCTGCCTCGTGGATGTTGATATACAGGCCGTCGTCGCTCTTCATCTGCAGCGAGGTCTGCACACCAGTGGGTGAGAAGACTGCTACAGAGGAGTTGCCCCAGTTTACGGACTCTCTGAAGCGCTGACGGATCTCGGAGAGCTCCGTCTCCTGTGTCATCTGCTCCTGGGTGTCGTAGTCGCCGGGCAGCCACCACGCCTTGTGGTCGCCAGCCATTGCAAACTCTGAGCGCTCCTCCTTGATGAGGAAGTAGTTCAACTCCTTCTGCTGTGGGAACTCGTAACGGAATCCGATACCATCGTCGTACACCCGGAAACGGATGAGGATGGTGCGGTTGGTGGCAGGCTGCTCGAGGGTGGCTGCCAGCTCGTTGTAGTGGTTACGGATGTCCTTGGTCTCGCCCCATACGGGGTGCCAGGTCTCGTCGAACGAGGTGATCTCCTCCTTGGCAATCTTGAAACCGTCCATCAGGTCGGTCTCACTCATACCTTTTGAGGCGTGCTTGTCCTTGGCCAGCTCGAGGCCCAGGTGCGAGGGGTTTACCACGGCCTTCCCCTTGTAGGTCATCTCATACACGGGGCGACCTGTCTGGTCGGTAGAGAACTTCACCTCAATCTGTCCGTTGGGTGACTTTACGTTGCCTGCCGTTGCCATCATCGGCAAGAGAAGCAGGCTTAAGAATAGCTTTTTCATTTTCTTCCGCTTTGTATAATTAGTGTGCTGATTTCTTCGTTGAGCTCGTCGGCAGCCAGCAGCTGTTCGATGCTGAGGTGCATGCGGTAGCGCCAGTAGTGACGGGGGTTGGCAGGGATGTTGATACGCTCTGCGTTGGCATCGGGCAGGCGCAGCTTGCCATTGATACTCAGCCAGTCCTGGAAGGAGATCAGACAGAGCATCGAGGGCGAGGTGAGGTGACGGCTCACGATGTCCTTAGCCAGCCAGTCGGGCAGGGGGTGAGGGGCAGGACCGCCGCGGCGCAGAGAGGTGTTGTAGTAGTCCTGTGTGCGCTCCTCGTCCTCGTCCCACCACTGGCGCAGGGTGGACATGTCGTGGGTAGAGATGGTATCCACCGAACGGTAGGGGTTGTGCGACAGTCTGCCGAAACGGGTGCTCGGATCCTTCGGCATCGACTGGATCTCGAGGGAGAGGATACGCAGCTCGTTCATCACCCAGGGTACACAGTCGGGTACCATTCCCAGATCCTCGGCACATACCAGCATGCGGGTGGCCTGTGTCAGCTTCGGCAGCTTCTTCATCGCCTCCTGATACCAGAACTGGTTGTTGCGGCGGTAGAAGTAATCGTCGTAGAGACGGTTGAAACAGTATTTCTCACCATCGTTCAGCTGGGCATAGCCCTCCTGATACTGTACGGCGATACGTGGATGCCAGCGGTCCTGACGCTTGTGGTCCACCAGGAACAGGTTCTCCCTGAAGGGCACGCCGTAGGCCTCGATCTCCTCCTTGCTCATACCTAAGGCTGGGGCAAACTGACCCATCAGACCCGACTTCTCAGGTACGGGGATCTCCCAGATGCGGAAGAAGCCCAGCACGTGGTCGATGCGGTAGGCGTCGAAATACTCAGACATCTTACGGAAGCGGCGTACCCACCATGAGCAGCCGTCGGCCAGCATCTCGTCCCAGTTGTAGGTGGGGAAGCCCCAGTTCTGTCCGTCGGCCGAGAAGTCATCAGGCGGTGCACCAGCCTGTCCGTTCAGGTTGAAGTACTTTGGCTCTACCCAAGCCTCCACGCCGTCGCGGCTGATACCGATGGGGATGTCACCCTTCAGGATCACGCGGTTCTTACGGGCATGGGCATGGGCTGCACGCATCTGCTGGTCGAGGTTGAACTGCACGAAATACCAGAAAGCCACCTCGCGGTAGAGCTTCGTCGTGGTCTTCGTCATCGCCTCCAGCTCCTTCTCAGGCAGCGTGTGGTGGTCGGGCCAGTCCTGGTAGGTGGCAGTGCCGTAGAGGTCGCGGTAGTGGCAGAAGGCGGCGTAAGGCAGCAGCCACTCCTTGTTCTGCTGGAAGAACTGCGTGAAGGCGGCACTCTTCATGACCTTCTTGCCTTCCTGGGCATAGAGGGCGCGCAGATAGTCCATCTTCGCCCGGTTCACCCGTTCGTAGTCGATCTGCGTCAGGGCATTCAGCTCCAGGCGCAGGGCCTCGAACTTCGCCTTCAGGGCCTCGTCCTTCAGGGCGGGCAGCTGGCGGAAATCAGTATATTGGGGATGCAGGGCATAGATGCTGATGGAGTTATAGGGATAGGAGTCCTGCCAGGTGTGCGTGATCATCGTGTCGTTGATGGGCAGCACCTGCAGCACGCGCTGATTGGTCTTGGCACACCAGTCGATCATCATCTTCAGGTCGCCGAAGTCACCCACGCCGAAGCTACCCTCGCTGCGCAGCGAGAAGATGGGGATGACAGTGCCGGCACCCCGCCACGGATAGATGGGGAAGTAAGCCTGCGGCAACTCATATACGATGACATCGCCCGACTGCATCTCAGGCAGTTCGATGATGCGGTTCTCGCCAGTCTCCCAGAGGGGTGTCACATCCACAGCATCGTCGAGTCCCACGAACTTAAACTGGAAGACCTTCGGCAGGGCGTCGGCATCGAGGCTGATCACCCACTCGTTGCTGTCATGCTCCGTCATGTCGAGGGCCTTGATAGCCTCCCAGTCACCCAGCAGATGACAGTCACCCATGATGGCGAGTCTTTCGAAGTTACGCAACTGCGGGGCGCGCACCTTCAGACGGATCGTCTTGTCGAAGGTCGTCTCCTCGCTCAGCTTCTTCTCGCGTGCTGCGACGCACTCGGTGAAGGCCGATGAATAGAGGAAGGCATCCTCTGGGATGTCGATCCAGTGGTCATATACGGTGTAGTGTGCCCCCTTGGCAGCTACCAGTTCCAAACGGTGGGGTTCCAGCAGCCACTCCGTGCGGGCTTGCTCTTCACCGCGCATCACGGTGTAGAAATAATCGATGTGCTTCTTGGTCCTGACGGCCTTACTCAGTTCGCACCACCAGTGGTACCCGTCGATGGTTCCCATCGTGTACCGTTCATTCTTTCCCTCACTAAGAATGTTAAGTGCCAGCTCCTCTCCAAAGGTAGTCTGATACTCCAAATTGAATCTGATCTTCATAATCGGTTTTAGCTATTTAATTCTTTGGTGCAAATATACGAAGAAATTAACTTGAGTGGTTCGCAAAGTGCTTAGTTATTAGCATTATGCGTATGCAAACGTTTGCACATAAGAGTGGGTAGTGAAAAGTTACGGAAAAGTGTTGGAGAATGCGGAATTCTTTGTATTTTTGTGGCAGAAATATATAATATAATAAGGTATAAGATGAATATCACAGAACAAGACAAGCAGTTTATGCGTGAGGCCATCCGACTGGCCAACGAGAGTGTGGCGCGAGGGGGTGGGCCCTTCGGTGCTGTCATCGTGAAAGACGGTGAGGTGATTGCCGGTAGCAGTAACAGTGTGACGATTGATAACGACCCGACGGCTCATGCCGAGGTGAACACCATCCGGGAGGCTTGTCGCCGACTGGGCACCTTCGATCTCTCAGGTTGCACTATCTATACCTCGTGCGAGCCCTGTCCCATGTGTCTGGGTGCTATCTACTGGGCACGCATCAGTCGCATCTTCTATGGCAATACCAGGAAGGATGCACGGGATATTGATTTTGCGGATGATTTCATCTATGAGGAGCTGGATCGTCCGATGGCGGATCGCACGGTTCCCATCGTTCCGCTGCTTCGCGATGAGGCCTTACAGTCTTTCCGCCTCTGGCATCAGAAAGAAGACAAAACAGAATACTAAATGTCATTTCGAGCGCCCTTCTGTCATTTCGAGCGTAGTCGAGCGCTCGAGCTTTGCTCGCTTGGCTAGTCCAAGAAATCTCTTCAGGCTAACCTAAAGGCCAGCATGGTGAGGTCGTCGCTCTGTTCGGTGTCACCAACAAACTGATGGACGGCATCAGCCATGGTCTCTATCAGCTCCTTTGGCGAACCCTTAAAGCCATTGATCACCTCTGAGATGCGCTGCATGCCGAAAAGGGCTCGACTGCCATCCTCGGCCTCTGTCAGTCCGTCGGTATAAAGGAATAAGATCTTACCCGGGGCGATCACCGTCTCCTGATCCGTGTATTTCAGGTCTGGTGCCACACCAATGGGGAGGTTGGCATCGCAGGGCAGCAACTCGGTTCCGAGATACGGTGCATCGTGACCTGCATTACAATAGCACAGACGACCCGTCTGCAGGTCGAGTACACCCACCCACAGGGTGACGAACATACAGTTGTCGTTGCCCTCGCAGATATTCTCGTTCATGGTCTTGACGATACGACTTGGCAGATCGGCATGGGCAGCGATGTTACGGAAGAGTGTGCGACTGACTGCCATTACCAGGGAGGCTGGTACACCTTTACCCGATACGTCGCCGATGCAGAAGAACAGTTTTTCGTCGCGGATGAAGAAGTCGTAGAGATCGCCGCCGACAGCCTTGGCAGGTGTCAGCGAGGCATAGAGCTCGATATCCTGACGATCGGGGAAGGCGGGGAACGTCTTCGGTATCATCGACATCTGGATGCTGTGTGCCACATTCAACTCACTCATGATGGCTGTCTTTGCTTTGGTTGTTTCCTTCACTTCCTCCACATACTTCTTCAGCGACTGTTGCATGGTGCCGAACGAGTCGCGTAGCTGTGCCACTTCGTCGTTGTGTTTGAAAGTGGGCAGCGGTGCGTCGAAGTTACCCTTTGCCACTTCCTGGGTCGATTCGGAGAGGAAGCCCAGCGGCTGGGTGGCGTTGCGGATGCTCCGGCTTGTGAAGAAGAAGATGACGATGCCGCCGATGCTCATGCAGAAAAGAATGACAATAGCCATCAACACGCCCCATGCAAACACCATCTCGCGATGCTGTATGACGGCTATCGTCCAGTTGGTATGGGCTAACTTCTTGCTACTAATATAATAAGGTGTGCCCCTCAGATTCTTCAGCTTGAGGTTGCCAAAGGAGTCCTCCTGATCGGCATTGAGGATATTGAGATCGAGGGAGTCGGAACCGTAAATCCGTTGTCCCTTGCTGTTGATAATCTGTACGGAGAATACAGAGTAACTTCTGTCGCCTTTGCTATTTTCCAGTGTATCATCCTCGATGTCGAATTCACTCCTGACACTCTCCTTTACTTCGCTGATGACGGTATTGAGCCATGAGTAGTCCAGGTCAGCGCCATATACGCCCACCTTACGCCCCTGAGGGTCAACGATGGGGAGCACATAACTGCAGTAGATTGCACTGTCAACGGTATTGTCGAAGTAGGGGTCTGTCAGATAGCCCAAGCCATCCCTGTCCAGACTCAGTCCCTTCTCATACCAGACGCTATTGAAGTAGTCGTGGCTCGGTGAACCGATCTGCCGGCTATCGATATGCGTACTGTCGGTGTGATAGACATAGGCTTCGAACCAGCGCCCCTGTCCTTTGAAGTAGTCAGGCTCGAAGGCGGCAAAGCAGCCCAGAAACTCGTTCACGTTGATTTCACGCTTCAAGGCGGCAAAGACTTGTTCCGAGCTCTCCAGGTTGCGCTCTATCTCGTCGCGGTTGTTGGATGCCGCCACATGTACACCCCAAAGCGATGATTCCATATTGCCTTCTATCCCTTCGACAACATACTGCCCGCGCGAACTGCTGTTCATCAGTGAGACGATAAAGACAAATGTGAGCATGGCTCCAATGATCAGCACATTGAAGAACAACATGATTCCGATGACACGCCAAGTGATGCGGCTCGACAGTTTACTTTTTCTCATAATAGACTGTTTTTAAAAATAAAAGTGCTGCAAGCGATCAACTTGCAGCACCTTGCTATCGGAGGATTGATGTACCCAGAGCCGGGGTCGAACCGGCACGGGTTGCCCCACTGGTGTTTGAGACCAGCGCGTCTACCGATTCCGCCATCTGGGCTTGTAGCTTTGCTGCTGTTTGTCTCCTAAAGCGGGTGCAAAGGTAATATAAAAAATTGAAATACCAAAAGTTTCTGATAAAAAACATAAAAAAACTTGTTAGTTTCGTGAAATATGCTTACCTTCGCACACAGAAAAATGATTGGACATCATCCATGGAAGTAACTGAAAAGAATAATTTCTGCGTAATACTCGCAGGTGGCAGGGGCCAGCGTCTGTGGCCCGCAAGTAGAGAAAACTATCCTAAGCAGTTTATGGATCTTTTTGGAACGGGAAGAACAATGCTTCAGATGACGTATGACCGTTTCGTAAAAATTCTGCCGAAGGAGAATATTTATATCTGTTCATGTAAGAGCTATCTGGATCTGTTGAAAGAACAGTTGCCGGAGCTGACTGAAGAGAACATCCTGTTGGAGCCGGTTCACCGTAACACGGCACCCAGTGTGGCGTGGGCTACGATGCGTATTCTGAGGCGTGATCCGCAGGCTAACATCATCGTGACACCTTCAGACCAGCTGGTGCTGAACCTCGACTCTTTCTATCATAGCATCAGCGTGGGTCTGGGTTATGTAACGGAGAACGATGTGCTGCTGGCGATGGGCGTGAAGCCGACACGACCCGAACCGGGTTATGGCTATATCCAGTTGGGCGACCTGAGCTGCAAGCCTGAGGTATTCAAGGTGAAGTCGTTTACCGAGAAGCCTGAACGTGGCTTTGCGAAGATGTTTATGGAGAGCGGTGAGTTCTACTGGAACACAGGTATCTTCCTGTCGAATGCCCGTCATCTGATCCATTCTTTCGAAAAGATCTTCCCATTGGTGCTCCGTAACCTGAAGGTGGAGAAGCCCGACTATACCTTAAGCCAGGAACTGGAGTATGTGGAGCTGAACTATCCACGCTACCCGAACCTGTCGCTCGACTATGCCATTCTGGAGCAGTCGGAGGGTGTGTTTGTGATGAAATGCGACTTCGGATGGGCCGACATGGGTACCTGGCATGCCATCTATGAGGCGATGCAGAAGGTGGAGGATGACAATGTGGTGCTTGACTCCCAGGTGGAGATGGAGGACTGCAGGAATAACATCATCAAACTGCCTAAGGGGCGTCTGGGTGTGTTTAACGGACTGGAAGGCTATATCGTTGTGGAGAAAGACAACGTGCTGATGATCTGTAAGAAAGGTGACTCCTCGGCGTTGGTGAAGAAATATGCCAACGAGGTGGCGATTAAATACGGAGAAGAGTTTGTCTGATTAGACAAACTCTTCTTGAATCTTAGCGGCGATTTCCTTGAATTCTTCCTCTGAGAGCTTCAGCTTCTCACGACGGAAATCCACATCCTGTTCCGACTGCATCGGAATGAGGTGGATATGGGCATGGGGCACTTCAAGACCCAGCACCACCTGGGCTACCTTCTTACAGGGGAAGGCTTTGCCGATGGCTTTGGCCACGCGCTTTGCAAACACCTGATAACGGGCCAGCTCGTCGTCATCGAGATCGAAGATGTAATCTACCTCGCGACGGGGAATCACCAGCGTGTGACCCTTTACCAGCGGATTGATGTCGAGGAAGGCATAGAACTCCTCATTCTCGGCACACTTGTAGCTGGGAATTTCACCAGCAGCAATCTTAGAAAAAATATCCATAGTCTTATCCTACTGTGATTTTGTCGATACGGAGCTTGATGGTGCCACGTGGGATTTTTACCTCCACCTCGTCGCCCACCTTGTGATTCAAGAGTCCCTGTGCTATCGGGGTCTTGATAGAGATCTTACCTTCACGGAGGTTGGCCTCACTCTCACTGACGATGGTATAGGTCATCTTGGCCTTGTTGGTCATGTTGGTCATTTCTACCTTCGACAGGATCTGCACGGCATCGGTGCTGAGACGGGAGGTGTCAACCACCTTTGCCTCGGCAATTGTCACCTTCAGACGGTTGATCTTGTCTTCCAGATGAGCCTGAGCCTCCTTAGCGGCATCATACTCTGAGTTCTCGCTGAGGTCGCCTTTCTCACGGGCCTCGGCAATGGCAGCGGAAGCTTTCGGACGCTCCACACTCTCCAGATGTTTCAGTTCGGCTACCAGTTTGTCGTAGCCTTCTTGTGACATATAAGCCATAATTATTCCTTTTAATTGTTTTACTGTTCGATGCTTCGATAGACAAAAAACAAAAGAATCCCGACGTTTCTGTTGTGTCGGAATCCTTGTTTCTAATATGTCTTATCCTTACTTAATCTGTGTGCAAAGATACAAATTAATTCTGAATCAAACAAATTTTTTCGATAAAAAAAGCAAAAAGGCATAGATGACAATGGCTGATATCCATCCTGCAATCACATCGATGGCATAATGTGCCTGGATGTAAACCGTGGCGAAACACATCAGGATGTAGAAGGGCATCATGAACCAGAAGAGAGGCTTGCAACGTGTGCGCCAAGCCAGGAACATCAGGATGGTGGTGATACCTACATGACTGCTGGGGAAGGCGGCTGTGGGTCGCTCGCCTGCATCGTGCATACCCTCCACGAGGGAGTAGAAGAAACCGTTGTTCCAACCAGGGGTAGTCGCTTTCTCCATGTGGGTGGCGAAGTAGTTGCCTACATCAGGGAACACACCCTGGGCAATCTGATCGAACCCTGCTGCCAGATAGTAGTACTGTGGCCCCGTGACAGGCAGGAAGATAAAGATGACGTAGTAGATGAAGAAGGCGGTGAGGAGAATAAACTCCGCACGCAGGAACTCATCATATCTCCTAAAGAAGTAGAACAGTGTGACGAGGGCTATGAGCGGGAAATACGAGGAGTAGCCCAGATGCATCAGTTCGCTGAAAACAGGGTGCGAGATGGCTTGCGAGAAGAGTAGGGCGGGTTGGCAACTGAAGAGCTGCTGTTCGTATCCTGCAAAGAGCGGATCGAGGTTGGGGAAGTGACGATTGAACTCGAAGGTCTCTGGGTACCACAATCCCAGGACGAGCAACTGTAGGAGGATGCGGCAGAACATCGTGAACCGACAGGGTATCAGCCGATAGACCAACCAGAGTCCCAGCATCATCATCACCATGCGGAAACGCCCCCAGATCATCGGTTCGATATGGTGGATCTTCGTCGTCATGAAGAATGCCAGCAACATGGTTAGCACCATATAGCCTATGATGATCCACTCGACGGCGAGCAGACCTTTACGGGGCTTCTTCTCTATTTCAAATATCTTAAAACCTTTTTTTAAAGCCATTTGTTATCCTTATACCATTTGATGGTTCGTTTCACACCCTCTTCCAGCTTGACCTTGGGCTCAAAACCTAGCTCCCGGCGGGCCGGCTCAATGTCGCAGCGCCAGTTGCGCTGTTTCAGGATGTTGTATTTATCATTGTTGAGAGCCGTTACCTTACCTGTCATACGACCCACATATTCGCCGAAGAAGGTGACGATGCGCAGTACCCAGGTGGGAGCTGTGATGCGGATCCACCAGGGCCGTCCCAGTTCTTCGTGAATCAGGTCGCTGAAGGTGGTGCTCTGATACACCTCTCCGTCGGAGAGGAAATATTTCCTGCCTGTCTCGCCTTTCTCCAGAGCGAGGAAGATGGCCTGCACCACATCGGTGACATAGACGAAGGTGATGTCCTGGCGCTGGAACCCTACGGCAAGGTCCATGTGCTGCTGGATGCTCTTGGCCATCATGAAGTAATCCTTCTCACGAGGACCATAGACGCCTGTGGGGCGTAATATAATATAAGGTACACGGGTGCCGAGGGAATCCAGATATTGTTCTGCAGCCAGCTTGCTGCGTCCGTATTCGGTATTCGGCTGGGGCGTATCAGTCTCACGGATCTCATCATAGGGCATCTGCTCCTTGATGGCACCAAACACACTGAGGCTGCTGACGAAGACCAGTCGCTTCAGCGGCATTTTTACCGCCATCAGCGCCTCCACCAGATTCTTGGTGCCTTCTGTGTTGATGCGACGGAAATCGGCCTTGTTCAGACACTTCGTCACACCGGCGGCATGCACCACGTAGTCGAACTGCTGCTCCTTCAGCTGTTCTATCAGCTGCTCCTTCGATGAGAGGTTGAGTGAGATGAAATGGATACGCTCGTCCTGCAAGAACGCCTTTGAGCTGCTCTTACGCACGGCAGCCCACGTTTCGAACCCTCGTTTGAGGGCTTCCTCCACGATAAAAGAGCCGATAAATCCGCTTGCACCAGTTATTAAAATCTTCATTTTGTTAAATTTTGGGTGCAAAGTTACTAAAAACTTTAGACATAAGAACATAAGATCAAATTTTTATGTTTCTTTTGTTCTTTTGTCGAAAAAATAAAGTATCTTTGTGCCAGAAATCAATAATGATCAAGTCTATGGGAAAGAAGAAAGGTGGAAAACGACTGGGGAAGAAGCAGGTAGTAGAACTGCTGCAGAACCTCTTCCAGCATCATCCGAACGAGACCTTCTCGTTTAAGCAGATTTTCAAGGTACTGAAGTTTGATACCCATCCGTTGAAGATGCTCGCCATCGACACGATGGAGGAGATGGCGTGGGATGACTTCCTGTCGAAGGTGAGCGACACGTCATACCGTCTGAACCAGAAGACACAGGTACAGGAGGGTGTGTTCCGCAGAAAGGCCAGTGGGCGCAACTCGTTCCTGCCTGACGATGGTGGTACCCCTGTGTTTGTGGCAGAGCGTAACTCGATGTCGGCGATGGATGGCGATCGTGTAAAAGTGTCTTATATGGCCCGTCGTGACAAGCATATCAAGGAGGCGATGGTGATAGAGATCGTGAAGCGTGCCCGCGACCAGATCGTAGGAAAGCTGCGTGTGGAGAAGGATATGGCTTTCCTTGTTCCGCAGGACTCTACCTTCGTCCACGATATCATCATCCCCAAACGTAAGTTGAAGGGTGGTAAGACCGATGACAAGGCTGTTGTAAAAGTTGTGCAGTGGCCGGATAATGAGCATAAGAACATCATCGGTGCGGTGGTGGATATTCTCGGAAAGACAGGTGAGAACAATGCCGAGATGCATGCCATCCTCGCGCAGTATAACCTGCCGTATAAGTATCCGAAGAATGTGGAGGAGGCAGCAGAGAAGATCGATGCCACCATTACTCAGGAGGAGATCAACCGTCGTGAGGATTTCCGTGATGTGTTCACCTGTACCATCGACCCCAAGGATGCCAAGGACTTCGATGATGCCCTCAGTATCCGTAAGCTCGATAGCGGTCTTTGGGAAGTAGGTGTGCATATCGCTGATGTCAGCCACTATGTTAAGGAAGGTTCTACGATTGACAAGGAGGCCTATGCCCGTGCGACGAGTGTCTACCTCGTGGATCGTACCATCCCCATGCTGCCTGAACGCCTCTGCAACTTCATCTGTTCGCTCCGTCCTGACGAAGAAAAACTCTGTTACAGTGTGATCTTCCAGCTCGATGATGAGGCGAATATCAAGAAGTGGCACCTGGCTCATACCGTCATCAAGAGTAATCGTCGCTATGCTTACGAGGAGGTGCAGCAGTTGCTGGAGGATAACGGTGTGAAGGACGGCACTGGTGAGCCCGCACCCCCTGCTACGAAGAAGAACCCCTATAAGGGAGAGAACGCCACCGAACTGATCAAGCTCGATGCCCTCGCCAAGAAACTGCGTGCAGCCCGCTTCAAGAACGGCTCCGTGAAGTTTGATCGTGAGGAGCTCCACTTTGATATTGACGAGACAGGTAAACCCATACGTGCCTACTTCAAGACCTCAAAAGATGCCAATAAACTCATCGAGGAGTTTATGCTGTTGGCTAACAAGACAGTGGCAGAGTCGATCGGTCGGGTGAAGAAAGGTGCGAAAGCCAAGACGCTGCCTTACCGTATTCACGACCAACCCGATCCTGCCAAGCTCGAGAACCTGCGCCAGTTTGTGGCGAAATTCGGCTACAAGGTGAAGACCAGTGGCACGAAGGGTGCTATCACGAAGTCGCTGAATGCCCTGATGTCGGATGCTGAGGGCACCCGTGAGCAGAATGCCATCGAGACGGTAGCCCTGCGTGC
>JAEEGL012396522.1_pt1 | contig 12309 bp, 9 predicted proteins | sample 9134231 | NCBI WGS metagenome assembly JAEEGL01 (sample SAMN16246548, study PRJNA631951) | gut metagenome | biome: gut microbiome; feature: rumen; material: fiber-attached | host: Bos | place: Iran: Karaj | collected 2018-10 | reverse complement strand
GCTGCGCATGTGCTGCTGGCGCTCCTCGTCGAAAAACGAGAGCAGCAACGCCAGCGTCTCGTCGGTGTCGATAATCTTCAGTTTGTGGCCGTCCTCGATGTCCATCACCTGATAGCAGATGTCGTCGGCAGCCTCGACCAGGTACACCAGCGGATGGCGGCAGTAGCGGTCCACATCGAGTTGAATCAGGCCCAACTCGTGCGCGATGCGCTCAAACACCTCACGCTCGGTGGTGAAGAAGCCAAACTTGCCCTTCTCGCCAGCATGGGCCGACGAGTAAGGATATTTCACTATCGAAGCCAGCGTGGAATAGGTCATCGCGAAGCCGCCCGGCCGGCGACCTTTGAACTGGTGCACCAGCGTGCGCAAACTGTTGGCGTTGCCCTCGAAGTGTATCAGGTCGCTCCACTGCGCCGCGCTGAGTTTGCTCTTCAGCACCAACCCGGCCCCCTCGCTGAAGTAAGCGCCGATGGTCTTCTCGCCCGAGTGGCCGAACGGCGGGTTGCCCAAGTCGTGAGCCAGACATGCTGCCGCCACAATCTCGCCCATGTCGCGCAACTTGCCGCGCCACGGCTCACCGGCATAGCGCGGCTTGAGTTGCAGCGCCACCTCGCCGGCCAACGAGCGGCCCACGCACGACACCTCGAGGCTGTGCGTCAGGCGGTTATGCACAAAGATGCTGCCTGGCAGCGGAAACACCTGGGTCTTGTTCTGAAGGCGCCGAAACGGCGACGAGAACACCAGGCGGTCGTAGTCGCGCTCAAAGTCGCTGCGCACGCCGCGCTTCTCGTCGTGAAAACTCTCCAAGCCCAAGCGCTTGTCGCATATCAGTTGGTCCCAATTCATCATATCGTCAAACCTTTTGATTACAATCAGCAAATTTAAGCATTTTCCACGACATAGCCACACAATCACCCCCAAAACCCACGATAATGAACGAATGAGACTCAGTTATATGATATGTTATGTGCGTTTGTATATGTAAAAAAAAGAGAGCCTCGCAGCCCTCTTTTATGCATTAAACATATCTTATTTCCCAAGTAAGATATTGATAAGGGTGTTGACATCGCTGCCGTTAACCTCACCATCATTATTGATGTCAGCACGACCACCATAAGGGGTAGCGCTGTCGCCCAGAACAATGTAAATGAGTATGTTAAGATCTATGCCATCGACATTACCATCAGCATTAATGTCGCCTACATCGTGACTAGGTGTCACGTTCACCTGGCATGTTGCGCTTAAGTTGCTACCATCGGCGGTGGTTGCAACGATATAGGTCTGACCGACAATCTTGGCAGTTACAACGCCATCGGTGCTTACTGTTGCCACCGCTGGATTGACCGAAATCCATGTTACAGATTTGTCGGTGGTGTTTTCCGGCAGCACGATTGCTTTGAGTTGTACACTCTTATTAATGTCAATGCTTATTTGCGACATGTCCAAAAGCAACATCGTGGCAAGTTGTGGTGTTACGGTCACTCTGCACGACGCGCTTAAGTTACTTCCGTCGGTTGTAGTTGCGGTTATATTTGCGGTGCCTAACGATTTCGCGGTCACCAAGCCATTTTCATCCACTGTGGCCACACCAGCATCGCTTGTGTTCCACATCACCGCTTTGTTGTTGGTGTTATTAGGTGTGACAGTTGCCGTGAGTTGCAAGCTATTGCCCACAATTATATCGGCAGAGGTTTTGCTAAGTACTATGCCCGTGGCGTATTGCTGTACTGAAAAATCGAAATTGGTATTTCCATCTACATAAAAGTCAATTGGTTCATTGGCCATTCCAAAATAAGCATTGCTCATTGTCATTGTGTAGTTGCCCTTGACTGCCTTGGTCGATGCTATCGTTAATGTGGCATAATGTATACGGCCTGTTGGAAATAGCGACATTTCGCTGGCATTACAAACGCCATACGCAAGAAATTGCAACGAGTTTGTCTTATTATCAAAAACTCCGGAAACGATGATGGGCGTTTGTGTCATACCATCCAGAACATATTGCAAATCATCGCCCCGTGTCACAGCAACAACAGAGTAGCCAGTGGGTAATGATAGTTCAAACTCGCCCACTCGTGGACAACACTCATTGCGGTAAGCCGACATAACCGAAGTGTTGAAATACACCTTGACTTCTGCAGCAGAGTGCCCTGTGCTCATCACAAAGGACTCAATTTCAAACGGATTCTGAGTTAGTGTTATTGGTGCAGAGGTGGCTTTGCGTTGAGAAGAGGTTATTGCATGCGCTGCGGCACGATGCTGCTCAAATGTAGCGCGGTCGACAAGTTGCGCCGTAGCATCAAGGTAAAACAATGCTACTAAAATTACCGAGATTGTTATATGTGGTTTCATTTTATCGTTTTTCTTGAGGATATTTGACTTATGATTATATTACTCGCCAAGGATAATGGAAATCATCCTGTTGAGATCGGCGGCATTGGTACGCCCGTCGTCATTAAGGTCGGTTGCGCCTTCTACATCTTCATATCCAGGCTTATTCAGCAACAAGTTCACCATTATGTTTAAATCCGTGCCATTGACAATGCCGTCAAAACTCAGGTCACCTGTAATATCAGTTTTCCAAAAGAATTCTTTGATAGAGCCAAAATCTTTCCACTGATTAGCAGTCATGTAACTGCCACGACTCCCATACGGCACCATCAGCACAACGTCGTCAAGAAGAGATACCGATAAATTATCATAATAAGACCTAAAAACTTTGTCGCCCAATGCCACATTATTGACATCAACAATCTTGCTTCGAACTTCTCGTAGACCATGACAATCGTAGAACGCCCTGTCGCCTATTTCAGTCACCGAGCCAGGGATTGTAACAGAAGTAAGGCTCCTACAATCATAGAAGGACTTATCGCCTATTGACGTAACAGTGTTGGGAATATCAACTGACGATAACCTCATGCAAGCGTAGAACGCACCTTTGCTTATTGAGGTAATGGAGTTCGGGATGGTTATCGAACTAAGGTTTTCACACGATTGGAATGCGTAATCACCAATATGAGTGACAGAGTTTGGAATGTTTATTGATCTCAAACCGCTGCAATAAGCAAATGCCTGGTTGCCGATATTTGAAACTGAGTTAGGGATAGTTATAGAAAAACCACGACAAGCATAAAATGCCCCGCCGCCTATTGAAGTAACGGTGCTTGGAATGATAGTTGATGAGCAACCAATATATAATGTGTTGGTCGAGGTTTCTATTATAGCATTGCAATTGTCGCGCGAATCATATATGGGGTTACCACTCTGCACGACAATACTATTCAGAGCCGTTTCATAAAACGCTGTTTGGTCTATTGAAATGACTGATTTTGGAATAGTAATCGACGTTAGAAAACCACATTCACCAAAAGCATAACGTCCGATTGTAACGACAGAATTTGGTATGGAGATTGAGACTAAATATTCAAGACCGAAGAAACATTCGGCTGCAATTCCATTCGTGCCATCGCGTAATGTGATTGAAGTTGAAGAGTGCATTGTACCCTTGTAGCAATAAGCGACCGAACCTGCGTATACCACTCCAGAGCCTTGGTTTTGAAGCCATTTTGTGTTGTAAAAAGCTAGAGTCCCTATTGAATTAACTGAGTTAGGAATAGTTAATGTCGTTAAATATTTACAATCAATAAAAGCAGAGTCTCCTATTGATATAACAGTTGAAGGGAACTCCACCGAGGTAAGATTGCTACAATTATTGAAAGCATTCTTGCCAACTGAGGTCACGGTGTAAGCAGAACCGTTATAAGACACAGTGCCTGGGATAACAAGATCTCCAGAATAATAACTGGTTGCTTTAGTCTTATAGGTCACTTCGACCGTATTGCTTGAGGTGATATTATAGTACAGACCATCCGCCATGAAGTCGTAAGCGTTAGCTGAAATCGTCAGCACACTTAAGAATGCCAGTAGCAAGGAATTTTTCATTGAAAAAATAAGATGCATTAAGGTTGCAGCATGTTTGTGCAACACCACGTGAAAGGTGAGTGAGTTGTCTTTGGCTCTTAGTTTAGACTCGCTCTGGATTGATTTAAAAATTTCATTATCCATATCGATAGCAATTTAAAAGTAATAATTCTATTCACGGTGCAAAGTTATTTTTTTTTTTTGATTTAGCAAATATTTAGTGTTTATTTTTTTATTTTCCTTAAGAATCAGCAAAAATAGGCCGTCTCGGCGGCTATAGCCTTGGGATAAAATTGCGGCAGCGCACCAGAGTTTTTCCATTATTTATGAATTAAATAATGAGAATATAGAGCGAATAATCCATGTTGTATTGAAAAGGGGGGCGTTATGTGGAAAGTGTCAATTATTTGTTATAACTTTGCAGGGCAAAACAATAAATGATTATGACCGAAGTTAAGATAGTGAACAAGGGGCCGCACCAGTTGCCGGCCTACAGCACCGAGTTGAGCGCCGGCATGGACCTGCGCGCGTGGCTCAGCGAACCGCTCACGCTTCAGCCGCTGGAGCGCGCCATGATACACACCGGCATCTACATCGCCCTGCCGCCGGGCCACGAGTGCCAGGTGAGGCCGCGCAGCGGAATGGCCTTGAAACGCGGGCTCACCGTGCTCAACACACCGGGCACCATCGATGCCGACTACCGCGGCGAGGTGTGCGTAATCCTGGTGAACCTGAGCAACGAGGCGCAGACCATCGAGGACGGCGAGCGCATTTGCCAACTCGTGGTGGCACGGCATGAAACGGTGACGTGGGTCGCCGTCGACAACCTCGACAGCACCGAGCGCGGCGCCGGCGGCTTCGGCCATACTGGCAACCAATAAAACGAGCAAGATCGCATGAACACCAACCATCGCATAACACGCCAAGTGCTGGCGCTGCTGGCCGCACTGCTGCTGGTGCTGCCGGCCTTAGGCGGCAAGCCGAAGAACACGGTCAGCGACAGCGACCGCCGCAAGGCCAGTTACATCTTCCTGGAGGCGCTCAACGAGAAGTCGCACAACCGTGAAGACTCCTACTTCGACCTGCTGCGTCGGGCCCACGAGATCGACCCGGGCAACACCGCCGTGTCGTACCATCTGGGCTACTGCATGCTCACTATGCAGAACACCACGCGCGAGCGCGTCGACAGCGCCATGGCACTGATGAAGCAGCACTACGAGGCTCATCCCGAGGACTTCTACGAGTCGACCTTCTACAGCGACGCCAATCTGATGCTGGGCAACCCCGAGGAGGCCCTGCGTGCCCTCAAGCGTCTGAACGACGCCAACCCCAACCGGCTGGAGTTGCAGGTGCGCCTGGCCGAGGCGCAGTTCCGCTCAGGGAAGTACCTCGAGTCGGTCGCGACTTATGACTCCATCGAGGCCCTGCACGGCAAGTCGATGACCATCACCACCAAGAAGATCAACAACTTCTACGCGCTCAACGACACCGCTGCCGCCCTGGCCGAGATGCACTCGCTGCTGGCCACGGCGCCCGACAATGCCAGTTACAACATCACCATGGCGGGCCTGATGCAGCAGTTTGCCCTCAACGACAGCGCGCTCCACTACCTGGACGCAGCGCTGCGCTCCGAGCCCGACAACGGCTACGCCTATCTGGCCAAGGCCGAGTATTACCAGATGCAGGGCGACTCGGCGGCCTACGACCAGCAGATTCGCCATGCCCTGGTGAGCGAGAACCTCGACGTGGAGACCAAGGTTGAGGTGCTGGCGTCGTACATCCGCGACGAAATCGTGAGCCAAAGCAGCAACAGCCGCATCAACCAGTTGCTCGACGTGCTCGTGGAGCAGCATCCGCACGAGGTGCCCATCCACCAACTCTACAGCGAGTATCTCATTGCCACCGACGACTATGAGCACGCCGCCGAGCAATTGGGCTACGTGCTCGACATCAACCCCACCGATGCCGACACCTGGCGCAAACTCATGATTGTAGACATGATGGCCGAGAACTATCCCCAGGCCATCGCCGCCGCCGAGCGCGCCATGGAGTACAACCCCGACAATATGGACTTGTACCGCTACATCGCCCCGGCATATTACCAGATGAAGAAGTACGACCTGGCGCTGGCCACCTACGAGCGCGCCCTCTCGCTCACCGACAGCACCGACGTGGAACTGCGCAGCAGCCTCTACGGCGGCATGGGCGACACCTACTTCGAGATGGGCGACACCGTGAGGTCGTTTGAGAGTTACGAAAAATCGCTCGAGATCTACCCCACCAACGCCGGCATCCTCAACAACTACGCTTACTTCCTGGCACTGAGCGAGCGCGACCTCGACAAGGCCGAGCGCATGAGCGCGAAAGCCGTGCAACTCTCGCCCGACAACGCCACTTACCTCGACACCTACGCGTGGGTGTTCTTCAAGCAAAAAAACTACTCGATGGCTCTGCTCTACATCAAGAGCGCTGTCGACAACGATGGCGACAAGCCCAGCGCCGACCTGCTCGACCACTACGGCGACATCCTGTTTATGAACGGTGAGACCGAAGCGGCCGTCGAGCAATGGAAGAAAGCGCTGGAACTGCTGCCCGACAACGAACTGCTGCAACGCAAAGTGCAGCACGGCACAATATTCATGCACTGAAATGAAAAGCACATTCAACATCATCCTCGCCTGCCTGATAGCGGCAATCACGCTGGGCTCTTGCAAGGCGCAAAAACAGGTGGTCGACGGCAACAACAGCCAAAACACCACCATCACCACCGTCAACACTGCCGACCAGCAGGCCCGCGCGCAACTGCAGGCCATCGCCCAACGCTATGGCTCGTGGCGCACTCTCAAAGTTAACGGAAACATCAAGATTAGCGGCTCCAAGTCGTTCTCCAGCGGCATGCAGATGCGCATGGTCAACGGCCAGACCATCAGCATCTCGCTGCGGCCCTTGCTGGGCATCGAGGCGGGCAAGTTGCTCATCGTGGGCGACTCGATTTTCGTCATCGACAAGGTGCACCGCACCTACATTGCCGAACGCATCTCGCTGCTCACCGCGGGCATCCCGGTGACGCTCGACATGGTGCAGGACATGTTTCTGGGCCGCGCGTTCATCGCCGGCGAGGGTACCCTCACGCCGTCGCGCACCGGCTCGGCCGACATCTGCACCACCGAGCAGGGCGGCTATGAGGTGACGCCCAAATCGCACCCCGCCGAGTACAGTTACAGTTTTGCCTACGACAGCGCGCGCCACCTGTGCACGCTCACCGTCACTCCCGCCGACACCCGCGCCGGCACCTACAACCTGCGCTACCGCGACGTGCGCACCACCACAGCGGGCGACGTGGCCCACTCGCTCGACATGGCCACCGCAATCCTCGGCGAGAACTACAGCCTGGCGCTCGACTACTCCACCTTCACGTGGAACGAGCAAGTCGACGTCGACACCACCGTGCCGCGCACCTACCGTCGCACTTCGGGCAAGAACCTCAGTTCGCTCTTCGAGCCATAAGATGTGAACCAACAACGTGACTCACATGATTGAAATCGCACGATATAACGCTGGTGATGAGCGGCAGTGGGACGCCGCCGTAGAGGCTTCGCGCAACGGCACCTTTCTTCACCGCCGCGCCTTTATGGACTACCACAGCGACCGCTTCACCGACCACTCGCTGCTGGCCCTTGACGGCGAGCGCGTGCTGGCCGTGCTGCCCGCCTGCGAGCGCGACGGCATGCTGCTGTCGCACGGCGGCCTCACCTATGGCGGCTGGCTCATGGCCACGCGTGGCGTGGATGCCGCGGTGATGGTCGACGTGGTGGCCGCCATGCAGGACTACATGCGTCAGCACGGACTCAAGCAACTGCTCTACAAAGCCGTGCCGCACATCTACCACAGATACCCTGCCGAGGAAGACCTCTACGCCTTGCATGCCGCCGGAGCGCAACTGGTGGAGTGCAACATCTCCACCACCATCGACCTTCGCGACCCCGTAGGCCTGGACCGTGGCAACCGCCGCGGCGTGAACGTGGCACGACGCGAGGGCGTGGTGATCGCCGAGAGCGACCAGTGGGACGAATACTGGCCTCTGTTGGGCCGCGTGCTGGCCGAGCGCCATGGTGCGCAGCCGGTGCACAGCGTCGACGAGATCAAACTGCTGCACAGCCGGTTTCCGCACAACATCGTGCTCTATACCGCCACGCGCCAGGGCGAGATGCTCGCTGGCGTGGTGATGTTTTTCATGCCCGGCACGGTGGCTCACGCGCAATACATCGCCGCTTCCGACGAGGGCCGGCGCACCCACGCACTGACGCTGCTCTTTGCCTACCTCATCGACGACTGCCTCGAGCGTAGCTTCCGCTACTTCGACTTCGGCATCAGCAACGAGGACCACGGCCGCTACCTGAACCGCGGCCTGGTGGAGCAAAAGTCGCGACTGGGCGGCCGCGGCATCACCTACAACACCTATAACTTAACGATTTAAACACTACTGCACACACACGTTGGCAAAGCAGAGCAACATATCGCGGTTGGCGCTGAAGGCCATGGGCCTCTTTGGCGGCGTGCAGGTTGTGGGCATCCTGTGCTCGATTATTCGCACCAAGTTGGTCGCTCTGTGGCTGGGCACGGTGGGCGTGGGCTTGTTTGGCCTGTTCAACAACGCCCTGGAGATGCTCAACACGGCCACCACGCTGGGCATGCGCAGCAGCAGTGTGCGCGACATCTCGCAGGCTCACGGCAGCGGCAACAGCACGCTCATCGCGCGCATCGTGACCGTGGTGCGACGCTGGTCGCTGCTGCTGGGACTGGGCGGTGCCCTACTCACGGTGTCGCTGGCCCCTCTGCTGAGCCGCATCACCTTTGGCGACAGCGACCATATTTGGGGCTTCGTCGCGCTGAGCGCCGCGGTGCTGCTGTTGGCGCTCACGGGCGGCGAGCAAGCCGTGCTGCAGGGCACGGCGCGCCTCAAGCGGCTCGCCAGCGCAACGATGTGGGGCACCACGGTGGGCCTGGCGGTGTCGATTCCGCTGTTTTACTTCCTGCGCGAGCGCAGTGTGCTGCCATCAATCATCGCCTATGCTCTGGCCGGCGCCATAGCCATGTGGCTGCTGCGAAACCGAGAATACAAGCCGCAGCCCGTCACCGCACGCGAGACCTGGGACATGGGGCGCGGATTCATCAAATTGGGCATCTACATGACGCTGGGCAACTTTGCCACCATCGTCGCCGCCTACGTGTTCAACTCGTGGCTTAACCAGGAGGCCGGCACGGGCGAGGTGGGTCTCTTTCAGGCTGGATATACCCTTGTAAACAAATACACTGGCTTGGTGCTCACCGCATTAGGCATGGAATACTACCCACGGCTGGCACGCGTGGCCAAGCGCCCAATGTTTCTGCGGGCCTTCGTGTCGCAGGAACTGCACATCACCATGATGGTGATGGCACCCATCATCGCCTTGTTCATCTTGCTGCGCGGCACCATCGTATGGCTGCTCTACAGCAGTGATTTTCAAGTGATTGTCACCTACGTATCGTGGGGCATGGTGGGCACGGTGTTCCGCGCGCTGTCGTGGTGCCTGGCTTTCGTAATCCTGGCGCGCGGCGACGGTCGCACCTACCTCGTCACCGAGACGCTGAGCGCCGTGGTAGGCCTGGCGCTGAACATCTTGTTCTACAGCCAGTGGGGCCTGAACGGGCTGGGCATGTCGTTCGTGGTGTGGTACGTAGTCTACTGCGTGATTGTGGGCGTGGTGTACTTTGGCCGCTACCGCCTGCGTCTCTTTGGCCACAGCGTGGGCAGCACGGCGTGGACACTGCTGGTGGCGGTGGTCATGCTCGCCGCCATGGAATGCGGCTACACAAGCGTTGCAATAGGTGTAACCATAGGCGCCGTGGTGATAGCACTGTGGCAACTATGGCGTGCTTGGCGACGCTGACCGGGTAGCCCTGAGGGCGAGACATTTACTTCTTTGTAAACTCATTTCAGGACAAAACACCAATAGATAGTTGGTATAATTCATGAAATTCGCATTATTTTCTCACATGCAGTGGCAAAAAGGCACTCATTTTGTTAATAAAAACGAAAAAAGCAATTAAAAACACCTTATTTATTTGCAGTGCGAGAAAGATTGGCTAACTTTGCCTCGCTTTTACAAAATTAACGGTTTTCTGAGGGATCTCATCACGACGTGAGATTCTTCATATTTTTTAGCGAAAATTATAACATGGCAATAACTTACATGACCCAGGAAGGGTACGACAAGAAGATGGCCGAGTTGGCACATCTCGAAAACGTGGAGCGCCCCGAAGTGGTGCGCGCCATCAGCGAAGCACGCGACAAGGGCGACCTGTCGGAAAATGCCGAGTATGACGCCGCTAAAGAGCGCCAAGGCATGCTCGAGGCAAAGATTTCGGCACTGAAGACCCTCGTTGCTAACGCTCGCATCATCGACGAGACAAAAATCAGCACCGACGAGGTGCAACTGCTCAACAAGGTCACCATCAAGAACGTGAAAAACGGCGCACAAATGACCTATACCATCGTCACCGAAACCGAGGCCAACCTGCGTGAGGGCAAGATTTCGATCTCAACCCCCATCGCCAAGGGATTGCTCGGCCACAAGGTTGGCGACGTAGTCAACGTCACCGCACCGGCTGGCGTGATGAAATTTGAAATTTTGTCGATCGATCTTTAATCTCTCAACACTATGACAATATTCAGCAGAATCGTTGCTGGCGAGATTCCCAGTTACAAAGTGGCCGAGGACGAGAACTACTACGCATTCCTCGACATCAACCCCGTGGCTCCGGGCCACACGTTAGTGATTCCGAAGCGCGAGGAGAGTTACATCTTCAACCTCAACGAGGATGAGTATGCCGGGCTGTGGGCTTTTGCCCGCCGCGTGGCCGCCGCCCTTGAGGCCGCCGTGCCATGCAAGCGCATCGGCATAGCCGTAATCGGACTTGAGGTGCCGCACGCACACATTCATCTCGTGCCCCTCAACAAAGAGGGCGACCTCAACTTCACCGGCCCAAAACTCACGCTTCCGGCCGACGAGATGCAGCGCATCGCCGCCGCAATCCAATCTAAGTTATAACCTTTCCAGCAAACAGGAAGTTCTGGGGGGCTAATGGAGTTCTGAAACACAGCGCCCCATTAGCCCCCCAGTGCTTTAAGCCAAATCAGTCATTAGAACAGTATTATGTTATTTTTTTATTCCTAATTATACCATAACATAATTTCTAATGACCGATTTGGGTTTAAGGGGTTATTGCTACTGCACCGAGCGTCAAACCGACGCACTCACTTTTTTGAATAATATTCATCCAAATAACTACCGCTATGAGAAAAATACTTCTACTATTACTTGCCATAGTAGCAACGACGGTGGTTGCCCAGGCCGCAACCAACTACGGCTTCTCGATTTATGGCACTGATGTCACCAGCGACAACTACACCAACATCAGGAATGGTGTAACCTATGACCCGGCCACCAAAACATTGACGATTGAAAACACCACCATCGGTTCGACTGATGGCTCGTCGGCCTCGCCGGGCCCGCGCGCGCTTTACAACAAATCGTGCCAGGGCCTGACGGTCGTGTTCAAAAAGTTTGTGCAACTGTTGGGCTTCCGCACAGCGCCCGTGCGCCTCGAGGCCGACACTAAGTTTGTGGGCGAGGAAGGCTCGTCGGTAATATGCTATGGCTTATACACATGGATATTGGCCGGAGAGAGCCACACCGGCTCAGCCGGTGGCGCCTATTTGGCCAATGGCTGCACGCTGACCATGGATGGCATGAACATTAGTTTCCGCACCAACGAGGACTGCTACGACCCCGCTCTTGAAGGCGAGGGGAATGAACTGCTCTTCATCTACAACTCGGTCGTAAGTTTTATTAACGGCGGAGGCAGTGGTGGTGCCATCGGCAACCTGGCCAGGCTGCATGTGTCAAATTCGCACGTCGTGATGTCCAACCAGGTGAACCACGAAACAGCCTACAACATCAATGTGTTCAGTTGTACTGGACCGTATGTGGGCATCGAAACCGAGAATTGCAAGTTTAGCGCAACCAAGGAAGCCTTTGTCGACAATGACAACAACATCATCAAGGGACGCGACATCGTCATTACCGCCAATATACCGGAGAGCAAATTTAGCGAGGAAATCCAGAGTGAATTGACGCCGCAAGGTGTTCTTCCAACCGACGGAACCTATTCGTTAAGGCTTATTTTACAGAAAGCCTTCGAATTAGATCTGGCCGGAGTCGGTCAGGACAAATTATTCGGCATCGAGTACTTGCCGCGCTTGCGCCGGCTCAACGTGTCGGACTGCGGCCTCTCGTCGCTCGACTTCATCAGTAACAACACCGACTTGACCCGCCTTGAGTGCCG
>JAEEGL012305803.1_pt1 | contig 12309 bp, 3 predicted proteins | sample 9134231 | NCBI WGS metagenome assembly JAEEGL01 (sample SAMN16246548, study PRJNA631951) | gut metagenome | biome: gut microbiome; feature: rumen; material: fiber-attached | host: Bos | place: Iran: Karaj | collected 2018-10 | reverse complement strand
GAAGTATTCCCGTCTGTATCCGGGATGATGATTTATACATCCGCGCTGATTCTTATAATCGTGCAATTTGGGGTTCTGCTGCTTTCCCTGTACAAAAGGGACGAAAAACAAAGCCTGTTTCTTGAAGCTCTGTTCTTTATCATCAGCTTTCTTGTCATCGGGCTGATGCTGATTGCTGCAAATGCCTATATAATTCTGGATCCTGGAGAGGAGCTTGTGCCGGGCAGTCTGCCGGACCGGATTTTTGCTCTCCCGTGGGTAATTTTTGCGGCATGGGATATTTTTGAAGCGCTGATGGTACTTTCGCAGATCAGACAGCATACCCGATATGCCGAAACGCATCTGACGCAGGATGCAGTCAAGGAAACGCTGGACTGGCTGCCTGTCGGTGTCTGTATCAGTGATGAACAGGGGACGGTGATGCTCTCCAATCTCATCATCAACGAGCTTTCGCAAAGCCTGACAAATAAGCATTTGTTCGATTCGCTTGTATTCTGGAAACAGGTTGAGGAACAGGGAACAGCGCAGGATCAAGGATACCTGCTGCGGATGCAGGACGGCAGAGCATGGCTGTTTACGAAAAAAACAATGAACGTACAGGAGAACGGGCAGGAGAAGCAGTATACACAGATTTTTGCAGAGGAAATGACAGAGGTCTGCAATATCACAGATGAACTTTCCGCAAACAACCGGCATCTCAAAGAGGTGCAGTACCGTATGAAAGCAGTCGCCGCCTCCGAACGAAGCCTGATCGCTGCAAGAGAAGTCATCAAGGCGCGTACAGCCGTTCATAATCAAATGGGCAGCGTGCTGCTTTCCGGCAAGTATTATCTGGATCATCCGAACGGCATGAATGAAGCGGAGCTGATCCGTCTGCTGGAATACAACAACTATTTTCTGCTTCAGGAAGCGGAAAATCAGGGAGCGGAAGCTGATGCTCTGGACAAAGCCCTGAAAACGGCACAGCGTATTCGTGTGACGGTGGAGATTGAAGGAAAGCTGCCGGAGCAGGAATCTGCCCGTGACATTATTGCGCAGGCGGTCGAACAATGTGCAGCCAATACTGTGCGGCACGCCGGCGGAGACTGCGTGTATGTCACGCTCACGGAGACCGGAAGCCGGCTCAAGGCGGTATTCCGCAATAACGGCAAGGCACCGGAGCAGTCTGTCAATGAGACCGGCGGATTGCTGTATCTCCGGAAAATCGCAGAGGCGGCAGGCGGAACTGTATCCATTCAGAGCGAACCGGAGTTTGTGCTGACGGTTTGCATTCCAATTCAATAAACAAGAAGCGTTCCGGTCAGTTTTTTGCCGGAACGCTTCTTTTTTATAAACACCCAGTTGGGGGTTGATTTTATATAAGAATTATGTTAACATGATAATATAGTGTTATAATCTGTAACTATATTACCGAAAGGAGCTGAATGCAATGAAACTGCGGCAGGTGATGCGGATGTGAGCGCACCGTATAAGGTTATTATTGTGGATGATGAGCTGATCTCCCGCGGATTTATGGAGCTGCTCATCAAGCCGTCGAAGGAATTTCAGGTCATCGCGGCGATGCCGTTCGCCAAAGATGCGCTGAAATGGTGTCAGGACAGCGAGATCCCGGATCTCATCATCATGGATGTGATGATGGAAAAGGGCGTTGACGGGCTGACGGCGGCGGCACAGATCAAAAAGGAACATCCGCAGATCAGGATCATTGTTTCGACTTCCATGGCGGACGCCGACTGGCTGGAAAAGGCACAGTCTGCCGGCATCGAGAGCTTCTGGTTCAAGACGAGCTCGGAGCTTTCCCTGCTGGAGGTCATGGAGCGGACAATGGCAGGCGAATCGGTCTATCCGGAGGAGGCACCGGCTGTGATGCTCGGGGAGATTCCGGCGACCGAACTGACCAAACAGGAGCGGACAATGCTGCGGTTTCTGATTGACGGACTCTCCAACCGCGAGATTGCCGAGGAGATGCACTTCAGTCCGAACACGATTAAGGACCACATGGAAGCCCTGATGCTGAAAACAGGCATCCATTCACGGACTGCGCTGGTCGCGCAGGCGTCAAGACTGGGGGTGGTGGTCAGCGACAGCGACCGGCTCGAAAAGAAATAAGATTCACACAGTACCGCACACACAAATACACACAGAAGGCGAGGTAAACACATGAACCACACACGAAAACGCATTCTCTCTTTGCTGATGTCAGGCATCATGACAGCTTCCATGCTGCCTGCGTATCTGACACAGCTGTCGCTCCCTGCGGCGGCGTATGACCCGAACGATCCGACAGACCTATCAATTCCGCTGAACTTTGATGCGAATGCGCCGGACGCAGCTTCGATCCTTTCAGAGATGCGCAGGAACCAGACGCATAACTTCGAGGCAACAGGAAGCGAAAAAAAATTAACAGCTGAAGAATGGCAAGCAAAATATAACGCGATTCCTTGGCGCCGTGTCACCAACTGGAACTGCAATGACGATCCGAATAATTGGTCGTACTGGATCGTTAATTCAGATCATAACCCTAATGATGTAGATTATTATCGTAAGACGTTCTCTGATATGAGAGAAATTTTTAATAATGAATATTATCCGTATTCTCTCCGTGCAGCAATGGAATCGACCGATCCTGCGGATACCTATGTTGCACTTGCTGCTGATGATTCGCATGAAGAGCATCATCGGGACCCATGGAAGCCCATGGTCATTACAACGAACAAGGTTCTTGATCTGAACGGACATACATTGAAAATACGGTATGACCGCAACTTGAATAACAGCATAACAAACCGGTGTCAAAATAATATTGTGGACGTGCATAACTGCGTTGCATTTGAGATTCAGAACGGCGCAACGCTGACAATCATCGACTCCTCTGCATGGCGCGGTGAAAACAACGGTGAGGGAACAGGTCTGATTACATTTACAGGCTATATGATTGATCCGTTTGAATATGATATCAAGCAATATACGACCCGTGATCTGTTCCATGTCGAGAACGGCAATCTCGTTGTCTACGGCGGACATTTTCAGGCAGGACGCCGCAAGGCACAGGCTGACGACGATATTACGCTCGATCAGGTCAAGACTGTTATCGGTCAGGCGGTTGACTTAGGCGTCAAGATCGCGCTCTATGCCAACGGCATCGGCGAAGCCTCTGACGAATATGAGATGCTGTTGGAACAAACCGCCAAGAAATCCGCAGCGCAGAATACAACCCCGACCGGAGAGGATGACGGTACATCGGGCGAGTCTGAGGTAAACAAGCGCACCGGAACAGGCGACGGCGTAAAAACCGATACATTGCAGAGCAATCCGACCAAAGCAGACAGCCGTCTGCCTTCTGTCGGCGAAAAAGCCGGCACTGACCCGAATAAGACGGGGAAGGAAGGCGAAAATAAAGAAGGCGAAAACAAAGACCCGAACAAGGAAAACAAGACCAACGGCAAGGACAATGCAAAGGACGATTCCAAGACCTCTCTTGCCAAGGCGAAAAGTGAGATCACCAAAAAGGCAGCGGATAAAGACGGTATTATGGGTATGGTCAATTCCGCTTTCGATATCGGCGAAACGATCTACAAATGGGTCAACGGCGATAAAGAAAAAATCAACGGCTCGCGTATTACACAGTCGATCAAAGGCACGGTTGTCAAGGTCGGCGCAAACGGCTCTTTTATTTCCTATGGCGGAACCTATGAGGGTTACGGTCAGACGCCGAACACCCGAAATGCGGTCATAGAGATCGTAGAAAGCCCGTATAAGCAGATGAACTGGGATCACACCAAGAATCAGGGCGGCGTCGCCTATATCTACGGCGGCAATTTTGAAGCCTACAGCGGCGCAAATGTATTCAATTTTGTGCGTTCCAAGGCAGAACAGTACGCTTTGCAGTTTACAAAAGATCAATCCGGAAACATCTCTTCTCAGAAGATCAAGCTGACAGCTTCGGAAACAACCGGTGTGGAGCAGCTTTTCTACGCAAATCAGGATGATCTGATCGCTGATACCACGGGAACGGTTGAGCCGATTGAGATCAATACTGCAAATGTGCAGGTGCGCGGCGGTACGTTCAACTGTACCTATGATCTGATAAATCTGGCAGTCAAAGAGGACGGCGACAAAGAGAGATTCCGCAAATTCCCCGGCACATGTGGTTCAGTCAATCTCGGCGTGGAATCCTTCAATACAGAGCTGATTCAGGACGGCAGAATCCAGATCTATGACCGCTACGGCGACGGCGCACTCGTGCTCATGGACGAGCGTTCACAGGAGGAAGCCGCCAAGCGGCAGGAGGGGCTCTATCACTACCGCCTCTTCTGCGGCGATACAGAACTGCGCGGCAAGAGCTTTTTGCAGGTTGAGCCGAACACCGATGCGCAGATCTACGCTTCGCGTTCCATGGCGCTTTCGACCTATGTTCCGGATCCGGATTCTGCGACCGGCTGGGAGAAATCCTCGCAGAATATTCTGCCGGACGATTCGCTCATAGAAGACCCGCTTGCAAGAGAAAATGTCCGTGCGCCTTACCGTCAGACGGAGTATTATTTCGATTACATGTTTGACGATGAGCAGGATATGCATAATTACTGTGTCATGCCGAACTTCCGGATCGGCGGCGATATGAAAACCGCGGATGAGCTGGATGTTGAGGGCAAGCAGCTGAGAAACTCTGAGGTATGGTATTATCCCGAACCGCGCACCGCGGGCGGCAGTGCTGTGGATAAAGCCGGCAAAGCCCTCGGAAATCTGCCGCTTCAAACATGGAGAGCGGATATTACCAAGACAGGACACACCTTTACCATGAAAACCAGCGACACAATGCGCAGAAATCTGCACTATTTCACCTATAAGATCTACCGCGTCGATCCACTGACGCGCGAGAATCTCACAGAGGGTAAGAACCGCGACGGCAGCACTTACGGCAATGATGTTCCGCTTGCAACCATTCGCTACGGCGACAGCACCGACGCCCTGAAATGCAAGCTGAACCTCAAAGAGATCGAAACCGCAATCAAGGAGCGGCGCGGCGGAAGAGGCGGCTGGCAGGGATATCAGTCCGGTGAAATGTACCGCATCATTCTCGATGTCGAGGAATATATGGAGGCTGGACCAACCTATCTCATGAGCGGCAGAAGCAATCCGAATGGTAATATGCCGTCTGCAAAAACCTCGACCTCAATCCTGTTCCGCTGCTATTCTACCGAGGAAACAGGCGAAGCAGTGAACGGCATCAGACCGGTCGATTTCACGCCGGTACAGTGGAGCTATAATGCGGTAGAAAAGGAAGAAGCACCTGCCGCAGAAAAGCCTTCTGAGCCGCAGCCTGCTGTCATTACGCCTGCGGAGACGAATCCCGCCGGTGAAACGACAAAACCGGCAGAAACGACTGTTGCCACAACAGCAGATGTATCCCGCAACAATCCTGACAGATCCAGAACATCCTCGGATTCAAGAGAATCGGGAGAACCGACACGGCCGAGCCGGACAACACCCGATCCCATCGAATATAACGCAATCGCTGCCGGTGAGGTCGCTAAGATCAATCTTGTCAACGCCAAAACAGGCATGACGGACTATATCGGTGCAAGAAGAGTTTTTGAGACCTACTATCAGTGGTGGGAAGTCGATAAAAACGGAAAGGAAATCCGCCTGCTTGCCGGAACGGACAATGTATATGACGAATCGCGCGGTTACTCAATCGCACTTCACACGCCGGAGCACTGGGATATTGACAAGAAGACCGGCGAATCAAATGACGGCCATCAGTATCTGAATCCGATCAATCCGCTCGATCCGAATGCAAATGATTATAACCAGAAGACCGGTCTGCCGAATAAGCCGAGTGAATGGCAGAACTGGATGTATCATATGTACGGTTCGCATAATACGACCAAGGAGGAGATTCATCTCTGGGGCGGTGCGGATGATCTCAGTCTGCTGAACAACAACATCTACGCCAATAACAGCGACACCTGCTACATCCCGTATGATATGGCAGGCAAGTATCTGCAAGTCAAGGCAATCGTGCTGAATACACGCTGGAAGCTCGCTTATGACCCGAAGCAGACCTTCAAGTCGCATATTGTCAAGGTCGTTGACGACAGAGAAACGTTGACTATTGAGCCTTATGTTGACTATGATTACGATGCAGCGATGTACGTTTATGCGACATTCAATCATCCGGCAAAGCTGCGCATCGGTTCAAAACGCACAATGAAAATTGTCAATATAATTGAAACAGTAGATGGACGCCAAGCCGGTTCACGTCCGTTCTATGGCACAGGCGATATCTCCTTTGATTTGGAGGAAGGCGAAGTAATCGATAAGATCACCTATATGCTCGGAAACGGAATGACGAAGACCTTTAGCAATCTGAATCTAACCGATCCGGAAAAGCAGCCCGTCGCGCTTTATCCGAATGACTTTTATCCGAAGGATACCGACCTTTCCAAGCTGAATCCGCTGGAAACCAAGGTGTCGGTCGATGTCAGTACCAAAAAGGGCAATGCATCTTACCGGTTTGCGTTCCCTGAAACACAGGCAGAGCTCCGGTACGATGTGCTGGGAACATCGGCAGAACGCATTGGCGAGGAAACAGACACCTATCGGCTGGATGATATTCTGAACGGTAAATTCGATGAGGGCGTCCAGATCTTTGCACCGGTTCCGGTAAATGCGTCAATCTGGAACTATCAATATGATCCTTTGGCAACGTTACGCTCCGAGAGCGGAACGAGAAACACAGGCGATAAATACAGCTCGAATCCGAAGGTTGCAACGCTGGGCGAAAAGGGCGTCATATATTTTGGCGGCGAATCCGGTTCTACTACCATTACAATCGTCACCTCGGATGACAAAAAGCTGACCAAAACAATCCGTGTTCTGGAAGGATACAATTCCTTTGAAATGAGCGGCATCCAGCCGCCTGTCGTCGGACAGAAGTTTGATGACAGCATCGTCATTCCGGAAAATGCACCCTATCATGTATCGGACATCAAATGGTATCAGGGCGACAGGGAGCTAGACGCGGATGCGATCGCGGAATACTACAAACCGTACACAGTCTGCATCACGCTGGAATCGAACGCCGACAAGATCGCTTCCTACCAGGATGCTGCCTACCGCCTGACCGCAGAGCTGCCTGACGGTTCATTCGATTCAGTTGATATCGCAATGGACAAAACCAACTACGCTTGGCAGGATTATGACAGCACAAAGAAAGAGTATGTTCAGACATTCAATTTCAAGTACAACTATGCGGCACAGACCGATCACGACGCTAAGACAATCGACAAAATCTACATGGACTTCCCGACCGAAGTGGAGGAGGGTGCAAGCTACGATCAGTGGCTGAAGGATGTGCATGTGTATACAAACGGCTTCAACAGCGGCATCAAGTATACGCTCTTCCCGACCTACGGAGAGGATGCAAAAATAATTGCAGCGGCTTACGGCAGTGAGCTCGGTTCGTCGGGCGATGTCCGGTTCCGGCGCTTTATCAAGGGCATGCAGACCGGACTTGCCGCGAAGCTCAGCATTCCGGTCGAACTGAGCAATCTGGGAGATCTGTTTGCAGAGAATGTGACGCTTGTCGTCAACGGTAAGGAAAGCGGAGAGATAAATGTACATAATTCGTCCTATATCGAAGTGTCCGCACCGGATACGCTGACAATCACAGACGGCAGCGTTCCGCCCGCTATGCCGGATTATACGTTGTTGCCGGTCAATGCGGTTTCGGGTGTCACGATTGACCTGAACGAATTGCTTGTTTGCAGCGATCCGAAGGTGAAGGTAAAGATTGATACCGCACGTATGGATGAAGATATCAGCGATATTGTTACCTATGATGCGGAGACGGCAACGCTGACGCCGATCTATGAACCCGTTGAGGGGAAAACCGGTCCGTATTTCGATTTGTATTATAACGTCATTTATGATGCAGATGATGACGGAAATCCGGAATATATCATTCCCGGTTATATTTTCTTTATGGAAATCTATGCGCTGGAGGCAGAAATGCCGAATAACCTGAATCTCGGAAAGGTCAATGTTACGGTTCTGGATTCAGACGGCAGCAAGATCAGTACGAACAGTTATATGATTGAAGGAAGCACCTATGACGCAATGCTCAGCATTCCGGAGATTAATGGAAAGCTCATTACCGGCGTCTATGATGCAGCAAATGAGTCTGTAGCACTTGTGAAGAACGGCGCTAACTGCCTGCGCGGATACTATCAGGACGGCGAAAGCTATACCGTCAAAACAATCTCCGCGGACAGCGCAGAGATCAGCAGTACAGAAGATACTGTTTATGCTGCCGTGAAGGCTCCGGACGGTAAAAATGTTCCGGACATTCAGATTTCGATCGACGGCGAGCATTATTTCAGCGGCGACCGAATTACAGGACTGAAACCGGATACGGATTATACACTCTATTACAGACAAGGTGTAAACGGCATCGTATATATCCGTTCATTCCGCACGGCAAAGCAGAATTACGGCGTGTTTATCGGACGCACACCGGTCACCGACAGCAACCTCGGCGATCTTGCACACGACGGCTGGCATTATGATCCCGAAACTAAGACGCTGACACTCAAAAACTTCAAGCTTTCGGATTCCGGTACGTTTGCATTTACGGTCGTGCATGACGCAGCACCGATGAATCATTATGCAACAATTCTCTCAAAGGACGAACTGACGGTCAATCTGATCGGTGAGAACAATCTGGAAAATACCGCAAGAGAAGGCTCGCTGCTTCCTGTGATCTATGCAGAAAAGAATCTGACAATCACCGGAAACGGCAATCTGACATTTGCAAACGGCGTACAAGGAACAGTCGGTCTATACAGCCAAACCGGAGATATTCACCTGAACGGCTCCGGCACGCTGACTTCTGACGGAATGTATACGATGTTCCGTGTACCGAAGGGAAAGCTGTATTACACAAACGGAACAATCGAATTGTCGCCTTGCTTCTTTGAAATGGAAGGTGTAACTGCGGCAGCCGGAAGCTTTATGTCTGACTCCGAGAAACTGGATCTCTCCGGAAAGGTACATGCGATCACGGTCAGCAGAACGGAAAACGGCGAATACAGCAGCTATCAGAATGTGGCGGAAAGCGAGGTTGAAACCGCACTCTATACCACCTGCGGTGAATATCTGCGTGTGATTCCGCAGCATAAGGATACGGAAAAGGTCGTTACAGCTGAAAACCATAAATCCGGCTCCTGTGATAAGGAATGCCAGTATTATCTCTGCTGCGAATGCGGACACATTGGTTCGGAAGTCTTTACGATGAAATCAGCTGAGCATTCACTTGAGAAGCACGCAGCGATTGCAGCAACCTGCAAGGAATCCGGTATGAATGAATACTGGGAATGCAGCTTCTGCGGCGGACGCTATGCAGATGACAAGAGTACAAAGCCGATGACAGATGCGGAAATTGTGATTCCGGCGCTCAATCATGATCTGGTTCATAAGGATGCGGTCAAGGAATCCTGTACGGAAGACGGTATCTGTGAGCACTGGGTTTGCAAGCGCTGCGGCGAGCGCTATGCAGATCAGGAAGGCAAAATGCTGCTGACCGGCGAGGACACAATCACGCACGCAATCGGTCATGAATGGGTTCACTACTTTGACAAGTCTGCGACATGCACGGCAGACGGTGCAACCGAGCATTGGAAGTGCGCGAACTGCGGTAAATACAGTGCTGACAAAGAAGGCGCGAAGCTGCTCACTGAGGATGAGGTGAAGATCAAAGCCTACGGTCATGAGTGGAGTGAATGGACTGTCTCCAAGGATGCAACAGTGGCCGCCGCTGGTGAGGAGATTCGTTCCTGCATCCATTGCGGCGCAACGGAAAAGAAGGCGATTCCGAAGCTGACAACTACGACTACTACCACAACGACTACAACCACTACCACGACTTCGACAACGAAGCCGACAACCACCACAACAACTACTACAACATCGACAACGAAGCCGACCACCACAACCACTACTACGACTTCGACAACAAAGCCGACCACCACGACTTCAACCACAACAACAAAGCCGACCACCACGACTTCAACCACAACAACAACTACCACCACTTCGACGACGAAGCCGACTACCACGACAACCACTTCGACGACGAAGGCAACGACAACCACATCTACAACAAAGGCAACTACAGCGACTTCAACAACGAAGAAGACGACAACAACAACGACTTCGACAACGAAGCCGACCACGACTACAACAACTACAACGACTTTGACAACGAAGCCGACCACAACAACTACTACCACCACTTCGACGACGAAGCTGACTACCACAACAACTACCACCACTTCGACAACGAAGCCGACTACCACGACAACCACTACTATGACTTCGACAACGAAGAAGACGACTACAACAACCACCACGACGATTTCGACGACAAAGCCGACAACCACTACCACCACTTCGACAACGAAGCCGACCACTACTACAACCACCACAACGACTTCTACAACGAAGCCGACTACCACAACTACGACCACCACGACTACGACTACGACCACCACAACATCCATGACAACAACAACGACTGAATCGACAACAGGAAGCAGTATGACAGAATCAACTGAGTCCACAACGACAACAAGTGATACGACACCGACCGAACCGGAATACTTGACCGGCGACATCAATGATGACGGCGAGATCAGCGTCGAGGATGCACAGCTTGCACTGCTTGAATACGTCAATGCTATGACGGGTCTGGAGAGCAGTTTGACAGAAAAACAGAAGCTTGCAGGCGACATCAACGGTGACAAGGAGATCTCTGTTGAGGATGCCCAGACTATTCTGCTCTATTATGTCAGCAATACGCTCTCTGGCCAGAATGTCACCTGGGATGAACTGCTCGGGAAAAACAAACCGGCAGAGCCGCTTCCGTTCCTGGTGAAGCTGAAAGAGTTTTTCACGGATGACATCACGGAAGATGAGACATAAAACAGTATCCTGATGAACAACATGACATAATAATGAAAAGCACCGCCTGATTCAGATTTCAGGCGGTGTTTCTTTGTGTTATTGGAAAAGGGGTTGGGAATCTCCCAAGGATGAAACAGAGTACCAAAGTCAGTAATGCTCGACCGAAAGCGGGCGTGCAATACTGATATTGGGTATCGTATCTAAAATTAGTGAATATGTACTATATATAAACGACTGACACAACCAACAGCGTGTCCCGAAAGGGATGCGCTGTTTTTTTGTGTCAAAACAAAGGAGGTTCAATCATGCCGTCAGGTCGAAGCAAAGTTGCCAGGAAGCAGCAATCACACACGATGCTGACACCGGACATTACCAAAAGCGATATTTCGTGGGAAGAAATGGGCATTTTAAGCCAGATGCTCAACATCCCGGAATGCGATTACGTAACGCCGGAACAGCTCGCACGCTATTCAACCGATCCACCTTCGTCCGTCAGAAAGCTGCTGGATGCGCTTGTGAAAAAGGATTTTGTCCGGAACATGGACGGGATATACTGCATCAACAAGTATCGCATCAAGGATATGCAGCTCACTGAGATTCAGAAAGGTCAGGTGATCCGCTTTACTGACGATGTTGACGGAAAGGAGGAATAATCATGGCAGGAAGTGTTTCCAACGGCACTATTTTTCGGGTGCCGCGTCGGGATAATTACACGATCATGTCCAATGTTCATCTCCGTGATCCGAACCTGACTTGGAAAGCACGCGGGTTACTTTCGACGATTTTGAGTTTCCCGCCTGATTGGGACTATACGCTTGCTGGACTGGCAACGTGTGCAAAGGACAACATTGCTTCTACACGAACCGGAGTATTGGAATTGGAAAATAACGGTTATCTTCACCGACTCCAACATCGAAAACCTGACGGAACATGGGCGAAGATGGAGTTTCAGGTCTTTGAAGATCCAGCACAAAACCCTTATTTCAAAATTAAAACAAATTTTGAAAATGATTCAAAAGTAAAGGCAAAAGATAAAACAAATACAAAGTTAAAACAAAAACGATTTGAAAACCACGTAGATACGTTATCTCAACCGGTATGCGATTTTCCGATATCGGATAATCCGACAACGGAAAAACCGATATCGGAAAAACCGATATCGGAAAATCGAACGCAATTAAATACTCAAGAAATCAAAAACTCATCGAATCAAAAATTCAATCAATCTATCAGCTCTGACGCTGCGGAAAACTCCGATGATGGATTGATGGATAGAGCAGCAGAGCTGCCGAATGGACTGGTGGATACGCTCGAAGCTATCGGGTATCAGTTCCCCTATTCCAG
>JAEEGL010086779.1_pt1 | contig 12309 bp, 10 predicted proteins | sample 9134231 | NCBI WGS metagenome assembly JAEEGL01 (sample SAMN16246548, study PRJNA631951) | gut metagenome | biome: gut microbiome; feature: rumen; material: fiber-attached | host: Bos | place: Iran: Karaj | collected 2018-10 | reverse complement strand
TTATGTTTAAGTGCAAATGCAATTCCAACCCCCTGTGATAGTCCTTGTCCAAGGCTTCCTGTAGACATTTCCATTCCTATTCTTGAATTCATACTAGGATGTGCTGTTAAACATGCATTCAAATGCTTGAACTCAGTTAAATCTTTTTCTGAAATTATCCCAGCGATATGTAGAGCAGCATACACTGTAGGAACCCCATGTCCTTTACTAATAATAACCCTGTCCCTACTGTCAGATGAGAAATATGAGTTATCAACTCTCATGATTTCAAGATACAAAACAGCTATTACTTCTACCATGGATAAAGAGCCACCAAAATGCATTCCGTTTGTACCAGCAGCCTCCGCCATGTAAACAATATCCTGTCTCATTTTTTTGCATTTGTTTTCTATATCTTTCATATTGATTCCTTAGAATAAAATAAAATCATTCACGTCCACCATCGACCCTGATTGTTTGCCCAGATACCCAAGAAGCCATATCTGAAGCTAAAAAAGCTATAACATTTGCAACTTCCTCCGACTTTCCAAGTCTTTTTGTAAGCGACTTTGAAACCATCTCAAGTCCAGCTTTAGATTCAATTATTTTCCCCATATCTGTATCCAAAAGATCTGGAGCTACAGCATTAACCCTTATTCCATATGGGCCATACTCTTTAGACATCAGCGTAGTCAATGAAATAAGAGCGGCCTTGGATAATCCATATGCGCAGTTACCTACATCCATGTCAAGCCCCGCTATTGATGCAACATTGACAATACTTCCGCCTAGATTATCTTTTATCATGAGCTTGACAACTAATTGTGATAATTGGAAAGTTGAAAACAAGTTTGTATCAAATACATCTTTGACTGTTGAAATAGGTGTTGTCTGTATTAAGCCCCCATGTACAATCCCAGCGTTGTTGACCAAAATGTCGATTCTACCACGAGACTTCATTATTTTCATAATCTCGCTTTTCATGTGATCGTAGTCACACATATCAAAGTACACCGGACTAACGCTAACACCATATTTGTTCGAAAGCGTTTTGCAGTGTTCCTCAAAGCTTTCATTGTACTTTCTGGCGTGCGACCAAACATTACAGCCACTCTGACATAATTTTTCGACAATTGCCTTTCCTAGACCCCTATTTGTCCCTGTTACAAATGCATTTTTTCCAGCCAAACCTTCCATTGCAAATCCTCTTGATTTCGTATAACTATCCCATTAGCATCTCTGCCAAAAATGAATCATCTTCATAATCATACAGTTTTACATCATCAGCAGGTGCATATTTGTACATAGCTTCCCATAAATAGTCTGCATCAGCATTAGCAACCATCAGGTTAAAATGCTCGTTTCCTAGAATACGTTTCCATTCATCTGAAACAATGCATTTCTTATCTTCTTCTTCTAAATTACCTTCTTGACCTTCAAATAATTCACGTTCTCTTTCTGTACATTGATAAAATCCTGTACGGACTATATACTTCACATGCTTAGAAAAAGAAGTTAAATATTTGTATATATCTGAATCCTTAGAGCTTCTAAAAAGAACTGTAAGGTCATTAACTTCTGCAAGACCATTTATGTCTTTTATATTCTTCTTAAACCAATCAAAATCCCATTTTGCAACAATAAGAACTTTTTGCCTATCTTTAGTACTATCGAGGTAATCATGTCTTAGCAAACTCTCTAGTTGAGTCAACACGCATTCATGGGAATCGACTTTCACAAAATCCCCCAATTTTCTAACAAAATGGCTAGCAATACTTTTCGAATAAAACAAAATAGCCCTTTTACCTAGAGAGGTTGCATACATGGCATCATATAAACTGTCAGTTATCACTATGACACTATCTTCTAAAAGGCTTCCCAGTTCATATTCATCAGAAAACACATCCGGTGTGTTAATTCTTGCCTCTTCATCCTGAATAAACTTATCTCTATAAAAGTTTAACTTGACCCTACAGACAATCTCAGCATCATAAAATTGTGATACTCCTTCCAATTCCCTTCGAATTCTTCTGAATTCAGCAACAGATTTCAAATGTCTGTCATCCCTTATAGATAGAACAACATTCTTTTTTTCTATTTTGGAAAGTTTCTCTTTATCACAAAATAATTCAGGGTATAGCTCCTCATATTCAAGTCTAATCAGCTTTCCTTCATCTATCCTGCTTTGATATTCCAGAAATCTCTTAATATAATCATCCAGGTACAAAAAACTATCTGTAAAATTGATTGTACTAATCATATTTTGAAGCTGACCTTTTGAATATGTTAGCTGGTATGCGTTAGTTTCATGAAGAAAGGTATAAATCACCTGGCCATCTCTTTTTATATAGTATTCCGGTAAAAGCTCTGCCGTTACAATAATGCCAGCTGTCATAAGAAATCTGATATAATCCCTTTTGCCAGACTCTACAAGCCATATTCGTTTTGAGTTAATCTGATTCCCAAAGATTTTTATAGTTTCATCATAATCTCTGCATACCCATATGAAGGAATACTCAATGTACTGAGGGTCATTGAGTTTTTTTAGAAAGAGGCGTTTAATAATACCTCTTGCTCCTGCGGAATAATTTTCAATAAACATTATGCTTTTGCTATCAATAGGACTATTTCTAAGCTCAAGCAGATAATCTATCTGTTCTCTTTCTTCTTTTTCCATCACCCAAATTCCTTATGTTATATACATCTTGTTTTATATGCATTACGGCACATATCAGCTGTGTAGTATTCTCCTATCCTTTCACCATCAAGTTCTGGTATTGGTCTATCCAAAAGAACTTGATCTATGCGTTCTTGAAGTTCAGAAGATAAGTATTCACTACATAATTTCCTATATAACTCATATAGCTCATCATCAAATATCGGAACGTAGCCTTGCTTTATTCCTCTCATTACTTCGACATTATAGTTTCTAAATCGCATCCATAACTCATCAAAGCGCCCTTGACTATACAGACTAAGCAGATCATCTCTTTGCCAATAATACTGCTTCCACAATCTAAACCTTGCTTCCTCACAGTAAAAATATGAATAGATTTCTTTTTCTTTCTCCTCCATTTTGCAATAACTCTCTGTATAGTTTTTTAAAAACCTATTTCGCCTGACCCAAAACTCATTATTGAACATCTTGTCTCTATTCAAAATAGGTACTATCCTTTTATACTTTATCCCATTATCTACAATTACCATGTAATGATTCTGCATATTAATGATACTTCTATTCTCATAATCATCGCCATACCTTATCTTCAGATATCCTTTGATATCAGAAACTGTATGAAAATCATATCCTGCAATATTTAAAGTCACATACTTGTCAAAAAAATTCTCAGGAAAGAACAACTGTCCACATTCCGGAATAAATAATGTGCTTCTGCTCGAATACTCAGTAAGAGCTGCATTTCTTAACAATCTATCCACTTTTAAAGCAAACAATGTTGTCTTAGGTTGGAACATTCTTGTATCTATATTCCCAGTTCTCGCCTGTACACCGCTTTCAATCTCCATGCACATATGACGTTCAATATCAAATAGCTTATCTGACAATTGACTACATTCTCTCAGAATATGAATATTGACTGATATCCCCATAGCCTTTCTTACCGCATGATATTCTGGTCTATAGGCTAGTGATTTCGTATACACATATCTGCAGTACACGCATGGCATATTATGATTATTATAAATAGTCTCAAAGAAGCGATTCTTTCTTTTCCTTTTTCTAAGTCCTTTTTGCAGCTTTCGAAATTCAGAGTACATCATGCAAATATCAGCCTCACATGAATATACTTTCGTTTTTCTCTCATAGCACAAAAGCTCATGATCCAAGAGAAAATACTTTAAATGCTGTGCTTCACATTCTTCATGTATTTCCTGCAATAATTGATACTTTGTTTTTTCTTCAACTTTCACTGGCAATTCCTTCCCTATCCCCCAGGATTAGACCCAGTTCTATTTTTATTTCTTTTCTAACCATCCCATTGTTCACAAAACCAAGCGCCTTTTTGTAATACCTGATAGCTTTTTCATTCGCTCCTTCAATTTTTAGGATATCTCCATAATACTTAAGTAGTTCACCATCATATGGGTATTTACTCAAATAATGAATCAAACGTTTCTTAGTATCTCGAGAACAGATTCCCATTTTAATATCCAGACATATATCTGCTCTATACAGTGTGATCAAATTTGGATAGTCTATTAATGACTCATTCACCAATTCGCGTGCCTTATTATAGTCAAAATATGTGTAAATATTACTAGTAATCTCAGCGCACTTTTTACTAATGTTTTCCAAGGACTTTAGATATGTTGGTAATACTTTCCTGTTTCCGACAGACCTAAGCCCAAGCACTTTTCTTACTTTTGAGTATTCTCCTTCATATAAAAGTGGAAGCATCGCATAATAAATTAATCGATCACATAATGGCATATATACATTGTAGTATTTTGCATGAACCAGTTGTTGTTCATAGTATTCTAAGAATACCTGCTTGATTTTGAAATATTTCCCCTCTCTGGCAAGCTTTCTTAAGTTGATTCGCTTGGTGATTAATTGTCTGATTAACTTGTAGTTAACCAAATGATGATATAAAATGCGAAAACGTTGATTTACATAATTTCTATCAGATAAGATAGAAAACCAATAGTCCTTCTTAAAATATAAAAAACTTAGGTTCTCCTGTTTTGAAACGTACTTTTGCAATTCGACTTCATAAAGCTCACATGGCAAGTCTAAATCATTAACAAAAACATGAGCTCCCCTATCTGCCTGTTGTGGAATATCTATCCATCTATCGCCAAATGCCAACAACAATACTTCTTCTGGCCTTTCCGCTACTGGAACCATAATATCTTCAAACGGCACCCATTTAGGCTTTCCCCACAACTCTTTCTTAAAAATTGGATGAGGATGAGGAGATACGGGTGACAGTATCAGGTACGAATTACAATTTCTTTCGTCATAATTAAACAGTCTTTTCTTATATGCATTACAATACTGGTAGTAGCCTTCAACGCCATGTTCTCTACTTTGATTGTATTTTTCTATCAACTCATCATCTCTAAAAGAGGTGGATATAACATGTCGCTCCATTATTTCTATGTATTCGTTGTAAGACTTAATAATCTGTTCCTGAGTTTCAGAATCATCAGGTACAGGATATAGTATCAAAATATCAATAAACTGCCCTGATGGACTTCTTTGTAAAAAAGTACTTCTTAACCCAGTGGTTTTTTTTACGCACATATATCTAGGTTGTACCGTAGGATAGTCGTTATATGCTTCATCGCTTACAACCATACATCCCTCTGGAAAATCTTCTTGCACAGATAAGAGCTTCTCATAGTTTGATTTTGTCATATGAATATCTACATCGTCATCCCATGGTAAGAAGCCCTGATGCCTTATCGCTCCGATAAGACATCCTCCACCCATATAAAACTCTATATTATGCCTTTTACAAAGTTCACAAAACCCCTGGAGCAAATCAATTAGTCCATATTGTACACTAGTAAGCATCTCAATTAATCCTCAATATTTTCCCATATTCAGCCACAACAGTATTTCCCATTTTTTCAAACATTTTTATTCTTTTTTCGTCCGTCATCATTGCATATAAACTTACATTTAATTCCTTATAGTGGTTAATCAGAAATGAATCGATATATACTCCCCATAACGCAGTTCTACTATCTTTTCTTACAGCCGTTAATGAAGCAACATAAATATCATCTGCCTGTGCAACAATTGAAGCTGTGGCCACAATTTTCCCCCCATTTCTTATGTAATAAGAACATCCCGCACTAGTCTTTATCCTGCTAGAAAGCTGAGCACATAATTCTTCATAGGTATATGCAGTTGACAATTCTTCGGTATTCATGATTAACTCTGCTATCTCTGGAATATCTTCCAATGTAGCTAGTCTAACCATTTTTATCTCTGAGAACTTTTTATACTCAGATAACTTCATTATTTTCCCATAATCTGCAATATATTTTCCATTCATATATGGATATAACTGTTGTATGATAGCTTTCGTCGATGATATCCTACTAAAATTTCTTTCTACTAGCCAACTTGAAAGCTCCTTCGGATTAACTACATTAGCACGGCTAAATATCTGAACACTTTCATAATATTCCATAACAACAAGTTCAATATTGTCCAGATTCCCTTTATACCATGCCTTAACATTTTCTCCATCAGCGCCATTAATCCGCATATCAATATAAATATACAAGCAATTTTGAATGTCTTTTTTTAAATAATTCAGTAATTTGGGTAAATCTGTGTTTGTTAGTCTTGTTAACATATCATCCCTCTGTAAGAATCATCTACATCAGCTAATTCTTCTATAGTATCTATCTCAGTTATCATATTATGATGTATTTCGTGAACTACGAGATTTAATCTATCTAAGTTATTATTTACAACATCGTCCCAAAAAAGATTTTCATTTCCTTCTTTTTTATATGATTCTTTAATCAATTTTCCGAGAATAATTGCATCAGATTTAGCAAACCATGCTACTCCTACCATATTAAAGCAGTCATATCCAACTCTTCCCACTCTTGTTATTCTTCCGCTATCATCAGTATTAAATACCCAATCTTCAGAATAACCTTTTACCATTTTTCCAAAGTAACATGAATGCACCAATCTTTCCTTAAATAATGCATTGTCTCTTATATATAGGTCTCCCTCGCATATAAACACATTACTATCCGTGTTAATGAGTTCATCCACCACATGATAAATAGAAGAAATATTGTTTGCTATTCGATAATCATTGTTTACGATAATCTTCAGATTATCATATTTTTGTTCAAGATACCTGAACTGTTCTCCAAGATATCCAACCACGACCAAGATTCTATCAACCCCCCTACTCGTCAAGCTTTCAATTAAAGTCTCAATCATAGGCTTACCATTAACTTTTACCAATGGCTTCGGGGTAATTTTAGTTAGTGGATTCATTCTTGTTCCAAGACCGGCAGCCATAAGAATAGCCATTTCGTTCATACACTTCATCCCTCGGTATAATTAATAGGTATCTGAACATTATAGTGAATTAATGCTTCCTCAAATACCTTCCAAAATCGATCAATATCATCTACATCTATTGCCCCTAAAGCACATAATCTGAAAGTCCCCTGCTTTTCTATCTTTCCAGGATATATCGTGAACCCCAAGCCATAACAATAGTCATGAATATTCTCAAAATTCCAGTTTGGATCATCAGGATATTTCACTGCAGACACAAGACCCGATTGAACTGAACGATCTAATATTTCCTTTAATCCCAATTTATCTTCTCCTGAATGAATAGCAGCCATAACCCTTTTATGCCTCTCCCACTTAGCTTTTTCGCCTTCTATCCAGTACTCCCGAAGTGCTTGTTTAGCAGCATAAATAGTTTGAACTGGAGGAGTAAAATGCATTTCTCCTGTTCTTTCAAAAAAATCATATTGCATAAATAAGTTACAATAATACGATCGTTTTGGGTACTTTTGGCTAGCTTCAATTAAATCTCGCCTGCCAATTACAAAAGAAAGACCAGTCATGCCCATTATCCCTTTTTGTGCTGAAGCCATGCAAAAATCTACATTATCTTCGTAAACATTTATAGGAAGCATAGCATATGATGAAGTAGTGTCAGTAATAAAGAATGTCCCATATTTATGCGCTAATGCACCAACTTCGCGAATTGGATTTAACAAACCACTTCCTGTTTCATGATGAGTCATATACACATAACCTATGTCATTATTATCTTTTAGAACTTGCTCTATTTCTAAAAGATTTGGTACTGTATATAATGGTTGGTTAAGATTGATTACAGGCATCCCATAATAAGTCAGTACATCTACAGCTCTCTGACTGTACGAGCCATTATTAATTACGAGTGCCTTCTTTCCTTCATCTAGAAGAGAATTCAACGTAATATCAATACAAATTGTGCCAGAGCCACAAAACAACACAGCTGTATAGTCATTATTTCCATGAACAATTCTAACCAATTCTTCTCTCATTGGCCCCATTATTTCCTGAAAATCTTTCTCGCGGGGGCAAATGTCTGGTACAATCTGCGCCATCTTAACAGTATCTGTAGTTGTTGATGGTCCTGGATTTAATAATACATTTCTTTTAATTTGAATATTCAAAGTAATCAGCCCCTAATTCTTTCATATAATAATTCTATATTTCATCAATTAAAGTGATAATATCCTTTATAGGCATTAGCCTATCATCAACTTCCTTTGCCCTATGATATTTCAAGATGTCCTCTGCTGTATGTTGCATCGCAGGAAATGCCGCTCTTGTTAATTGATTAGCATATATAACAATATTTATACCATGATTAGCCAACTCTGCCTCAGTAATAATATTAAAACTACTTGGAACCACGACTAGTGGTGTCTCTTTATCCTCCAATCTGAATTTATCGCAGAATTCAATTATTTCAGAAGGGTCTTTCTTACGACTGTGTATCATAATTCCGTCTGCACCAGCTTTAACATAAGCTTTTGCTCTATGAAGTGCATCATTCATACCCTTTTCAAGTATCAATGATTCTATCCTCGCTATAATCATAAAATCATCTGTGAGCTGTACCTTCTTACCAGCAGCTATCTTAGCACTCATCTCCTCAATCGTTGACTGCGTCTGCTCAACCTCTGTTCCAAACAAGGAGTTTTTCTTCAATCCTTTCTTATCTTCGATGATGACTGCCGAAACTCCTAGACGTTCAAGGGTCCTGACAGTATACACAAAATGCTCTGTTAGACCACCTGTATCTCCATCAAAAATAATGGGCTTTGTGGTTACCTCTGTAATTTCCTCAATTGTTCCGAATCGTGATGTCATGTCCACTAGTTCTATATCTGGTTTCCCTTTGGTCGTACTATCACAAAGTGAGCTTATCCACATAGCATCAAATTGATCAAGCTTTCCATTATCTCCTCCGACTACTGTTTTCTCTACGATAAGGCCCGTCAACCCATTATGGGCTTCCATAGCCTTTACAACCGGGGTCATTTCAATAAGTTTCCGTAAACGCTTTCGCCTATATTCAGGCATAGATAATCGTTCTTTTAGTTGCATATCAATCTTAAACACATTTTCATTGCTTGTATAAGGTATATCTATGATTTTTCCATTATAAGAAGACAACAACTGTTCTACATGATTACGTATAGCTAAACTCACACCTTTAGTCCAATTATCGCCATGAATGACGTAATCAGGGTGAAGATATTCAATCACATCATCATAAAGCATATCATTCTGCAGTATCACTGAATCTATTCCTTCAATTGTCTTATAAAGCTCCATCCTCTCTTTTTCTGAAATTGTTGGAAAACGGTTATACCGTATTAATGCCTTATCACTAAGGCATCCTACAACAACTCTTCCATACTTCTGAGCTTCTTTTATAATATTCATATGCCCTTCATGAATTACATCTGTGCAGAAACATGCGTATGCTGTTTTCATAAGTATCATCCTCTTTTTAAAATTTCTATTTTTTCTTACATATAGAATTTTTTATGTATCAGAATCATGATAATAAATTCAAGTATTCCATAAATCTTTCTTTGTTTTCCAACGCTGTAGTTGTAGGCCTTCCAAGATTGTCCCTTGAACCAATTCCACACTTAATCTCTATAAACGAAAGTTCTCTCATTTGCTTAGCTGCAATTAGCTCCTTTTCAAGACACATGAGATCCTCCACTGACACAGCACTTCGATATCCACAAGCTTTTGCTACCTCAACAAAATCTACATTGAGTCCAACTGTAGGCATCCCCCCCACAGTTTCATGTGCTCCATTATTGATTAGGATGTGAATCAAATTGTTAGGTGCAATAGAGCCTATCACTGCCATAGAGCCCATGTGCATAAGGACTGCACCATCACCATCAATACACCAAACTTTTGTTTCTGGTTTATTAATCGCAACGCCAAGAGCAATTGATGAACTGTGTCCCATAGATCCAACTGTAAGAAAATCATATTTATGCTCTTGGTTATTGCTTATACGTGTTTCATAAAGTTCTCTACTGGCTTTTCCAGTAGTCGACACAATTGGATCCCCTCCTGATAATTGCACAATACATCGAATTATATCCTCTCTAGTCATTGAAAAGCCATTTGAATACACTATTTGTTCATCGTATGAAAGCGCACCTTTTTTTATAACAAATGCAACTGACTTTCCAGATAATAATTGTGGCTTAAACCTACACATTGCCGTAATTACATCATCCAATGATGTATTTTTACTAATGACAACATTATCTATATTCATATCATCAAGAAGCTTAACCGTAATCTTCCCCTGATACACATGTTGAGGCTCGTCATGCACTCCTGGCTCGCCTCTCCATCCAACAATAAAAATAGTTGGAATAGCATAAACATGTTCGCTCAAGAGAGATGCAACGGGATTGATAATATTCCCCTCTCCACTGTTCTGCATATACACTACTGGAATCTTACCTGTAGATAAATGATATCCTGCCGCTAGTGCAACACAATTTCCTTCATTTGCTGCAATAATATGATGGTGAGGATCAATACCATAAATATTCATCAAGTAATTGCACAAAGCCTTTAGCAGTGAGTCAGGAACCCCAGTATAAAAATCCACACCAAGAACATTTACAAAGTCTTTAACATTCATAAGGAAACCTCTTCTTTTTTGTTTTTTACTGTAATAGCTAGCCTATATATTTGTCATTTATATTTCTGATAAAAAATATCACAACACTTATATACATATGTCTTTGATTCATCTGTATATTTATCTACAAGCTCTGCCACTCTATCGCTTGCCTTACCGTCTTCAATGCATCCCTTCCCTTTAAGAAAATCATTCACATCGCTAATGAATTTTTCAGTATCGAAGTGCATTATTCTTTCCGCAATTTCCATATTATTCATTGCAATTGGAAATGGTGTAACTTCCAATGGATAGTAAAAGCCTCTCTCGTTTTTATATTTTTCTATATCTGTGGCGAAGATAAATGCCGGGCGTCTTGTAAATAAAAAGTCAAACATACAGCTTGAGTAATCAGTTATCAAACAGTCTGAGACTACAAGCAGTTCTTGAATGTCCTCATAATACGTTACATCGTAAACAAGTTTCCTAGCGCCAAGCATCTTCCGAGAATACTCTTTTAGTCTCGGATGCAATCTGGCCAAAACTACCCATTGACCACCAAATTTATCTGATAAACTTCGTACTAATAATTCGTAATCAAGATTATATGCTTCAAGATTTCCATCTTCTCGGAATGTGGGTGCATAAAGAACAATGTTCTTATCCTCTATATGGTAATAATCCATCACTTTTTTCTTAATGCCATCGTTATTACAGAAGAAAACGTCGTTTCTTGGATGTCCGTATTTTAAAATTTTGTCGTCCGTCACATTCCAAAATGCCTGCTTATATATTGTGTCTTCAAATGAGCTATTCGAAATCCAGTAATCAACCATTGAAGAACTTTTTCTTGCCTGCTTCAACCATTTATTATCAGATTTCAATACGCTTACATCATTCTCTATTTTTTTGATTCCCAGAGAGCCATGCCACATTTGAATGAAACACTGTTCTTTCTTTTTATATAACCCTCTATTAAGAAACGATATTTTGTGATAATTACTCACCCAAAACTTCGCAGTAGCGTATTCCATAAGTGCTTCTTCAGAATTGTAATCTACTACCCTAATCCAATCCGGAATACTACTACCTTCTATACTGTCCGCTGACAAGAGCCATACCATATCATATTTATTCGGATATTTTTCATGTATCTTTTCCGCAACATATTTAGCGTTGCATCCATATCCACGCCCCATATAGTTATCAAAAACAATTTTGTTAGGTATAACTTTTTTATTCCTTGTAGTCCACTTCAATAAAAAGGCACTTTTAAGCTTCAAAGGAAATCGAATGTAGTATGAAAAAGTTCCATCATCAAATTTTTTAATGATTATAAGCGACTTTAGTATATTCAAAATCTTAGTTATAATTCTGACCGCCATATAAACTCCATACCGGTTCTAACTTTCATGCATTTTTAGAATTTCTCTTGCCTCTAATACCGACCTCATTGCAAAAATATCTTCTGGGGTAGTTACTTTTATATTGTCTGAATTCCCGTCAACCAAATACAATTGATATCCATAATTTTTCATCATAGTACAGGAATCTATACAATCATTTATTCCATCAGAAATGGCTGCTTCATGCGCTTTCAAAATATCCTTGAGCCAAAAACTCTGTGGTGCCTTCGCAACACGTG
>JAEEGL016570879.1_pt1 | contig 12310 bp, 13 predicted proteins | sample 9134231 | NCBI WGS metagenome assembly JAEEGL01 (sample SAMN16246548, study PRJNA631951) | gut metagenome | biome: gut microbiome; feature: rumen; material: fiber-attached | host: Bos | place: Iran: Karaj | collected 2018-10 | reverse complement strand
GTTGCACCTAACATGATGTTAGGTGCTTTTTTATTATATTGTTTTAGATAGCAATAATAATAAAATAAAAATAATAGAGATTAATACGGATATAAGTATATCTTTCTTATTCATATTATCGCCTCCCTCCATTATAGAGTTAGGCCACCCAACACATCTTGTGTTCCTGTTAAGCACTATATCATAATTAGTGTGATATAAATTAAATGTTACACATGTTTACAAAACGATTTTTAAATTGAATTATATTTTTTTATAAAACTAAAAATTGAGGTAATTTTAGGTATAAAAAAAGATAATTAATATAATTTATTAATTACCTCAGTTTCTTTATTTATAAGAACTTTAAACTTATCATAGTAATCTTTATCTCCTATGATAGATCCAAAGTGTATAGGGTATACGACCCTAGGTTTAATAATATTAGTTAAGATACTAGCTTCTTTATAATCCATTGTGTAATAGCCACCAATAGGGATAAATAAGTAATCACACTTAACTAACTTTGATTCTTCTGTTACATCGGTATCTCCCATAATGTAGTATGTTTCATTATCTATTGTTACAATATAACCTAACCAGTTATTATCTTTTGGATGAAACTTCTTATTTATGTTATAACTTGGTACTGTTCTAAATACTAATCCATTAATGTTATATTCCTTGTTTGGACTAACTATATTGTAATTAGTTAGTTCTTTTTTTATTATTTCATCATCTGGAATAATAAAGATTGTATGATCATTTTTTAATTTGTTTATACTTTCCATATCAAAGTGATCATAGTGAGAGTGTGTTATAAAGATATAATCTGCATCATGACTTTCATTTTCTATTTTAAATGGATCAAAATAAATGTTATCTATTTTAATACTACTTTGAGTATTTATAATAATTTCTCGCATATGGCCTCCAAATAAATTATAAATATTATCTTTTATATTATCAAGAGTTGAAAATTATATCATTATATGATATAATAAGCCCGATTTAAGGGGGCCATATGAAAACAGAGATTAAAGACTATTATTCTCTTGAAGACTATAATGAACTTCATAAGATATTAGACCATGATGTACCATTAAGTTTTAATGATCAATTTCATAAGATTGATCGATATCGTCATATCTTTAGAGTCTATTATGCTAATTACTTTGATCATGCAGGTAATCCTGAATTAACAAGACAACTTGTTAATACTGTATTTCACTATGGTCATAAAGTAAATAAACTAGGTTCTCTTTACTTAATGTCTACGTTATCAAAACTTGCCAATAAATATGGCGTTGATTATAACGGTAGTGAATTATTACATATATTATTTAAAAACAATAAGAAAGTCTTTGATGAAGATTACTGTAAGGTTTTTGGAATTTTAATAAATGCTCAACAATATGAATTTAATGAGAAAAGATTTATTACTAAGTTTAATGACTATTTATATGATAATTATTCTAGTAATATGCTTGATTTTGATCATTTCTTAATTGACTGTGGAGAAAGAGATTTAACTGATAAGAATGGTATAAAATATTATTATTTATTTAAGAATATTGTTGCTTACTGTTATTATAAAAATGTTAAAAAAGAATTTATTGCTGAACTATTTAGAATATATAAAGCTCATTTCCATGAAATATCAGAATACTGTTTATTAAATGGATATTTTGATAAAACTAGTGTTATTACAGAAGATTATTATAAATCTCTAATAGATTATTTCTTAAGTTTTAAAGATAAAAGAAAAGTCTATGAAATAAAGAATAAGATAGAAATAAGGTAGGACACTATGATCGCATTAAGAAAAGAAGAGAAAAAAATATATGATAGTTTGAAAAAGTATACGATAGGTAATTTATCTAAAACTTATAAACATGTTTTAAGCTTTTTTACTGATTTATTTATTAATGAAGAATTTAAACAAGGATTAGTTAAATTAGTTAAGGATCAAAATACTAACTTTTTATGTGATATGTATATGGATTATATGGTATTTAATACTCTTATAGATTATGTAACTGCTACAAATGGAGAACGTTTAAAATTAGTAAATAAGTATTTTCATATAGATAGAGATGATAAAGAATCCATAGATATAGTAAACAATTTTTGTTATTACTTATTGTGCTATTACGATAAAAAAAAATTAGGTTATGTTAAAAGATTTTCTAGTTCGACATATTACTTTGAAAATTGGAAGAATGAAAAAAATATTGAAATATTTAAATTAAAAGATATTATTGAAGATAATTTAGCTGGTGTATTAGCTTTTGAAGATAATGAATATGAGGCTTTATATAATAAGTCATTAGTTAAGTTAATGGGACACATTATTTTACATAATGAATTATTTAATGAAGAAGTATATAGACCATTAATAGAATCTTTTGCTACTAATTATAGTTCATTATATGATAATTATCTAATTAAAAAAGGTAAAGAGCCTATACAAGATTTCTTTAAACCAGCTGAATTCATAGAATTATATAAGAATGGCTTTGTCCTAAATAAGAAAGAAATAAAATAGGTGCATTATGATCGTATTAACAAAAGAAGAATTAGAAAAATATAATAAAGAAACAGACTATTTATTTGGACGTATGCGTAAATATGATAGTCATAGAAGATTTTATGTTAGTTATATCGTTAAGGTAGGAACAGCTAATTTAGTTAGAAAAAAAAGAACAGGTTTTTTATGTGATATGTATGTTGACTTTATTGAAAAAGAAAGTGCAGTAGATTATATATTATCAGCATATCTAGATGATTGTGAGAAAAAAAATTATTTAAATTATTTTAAAATTACCAATAACGAAGAAGGTATTGATAAGTTAGTATCCTTTTGTAATTATTTAATTCTTTGCTTTAAAAAAGTAAAAGAAGGTTATGAAATAGATGGTAAGAAAGATACTTATTATCACTACAATTGGCAAAAAGAAAAGAATTTTGAAGTGTTTCAATTAAGGGACTTTGTTGAGAGTTTAATTATTAAAGGAGACGATTTATATTCTTTTATGTATAATAAGGCAATGATAAAATTAATGGCTTATATTCTTATGTTAAATGAATTATTTATTGAAGATGTATATAAACCAATATTATTGTCATTAAAAGATAATTTTGCTTATCTCTATGATAATTATGTAAATAACTATGGTAAAGATAGCGTAGATAATTTCTTTAATCCTAAAGAGTATATAGAAATGTATAAACAAGGTTTTAAATTTAATAAGAAAGAAATATTATAGGGGTAATTATGAGTAGATTAAGTAAAGAGGAGAAAGAATTATATAAGAAGAAAAAAGCAGTTGTTTATAGAAGATTGCAATCAAATAGATTTATTCACTTTGACATTAATTATCTTATTAATAGTTCTTTACATACATTAGTTAAGGGAAATAGTTTAGATTATATATGTGATATGTATATTGATTTCATAGAAGAAAAAGTTCGTAATACTTCTATAATGTGGTCTACTGATCATCAAAATAGAGTACATGCATATAAATATTGGCTTGAACATTATGATTATCAATCAACATATGATAAAGTATATAAGTTTTGTAAGTTCCTAGTTACTGAATATCGTCCTGATGGATGGTATTATGGTTTTAAATTTACAAATAGTGAATACTATGAAAAGAATTGGGAATTAGAAGATAATAAAGCCATATATGAATTAAGAGAGTTTGTTTTAGGATTAATATATTATGAACCAGATGATAATTATTATATTGGTTATAATATAGCTATTTTAAAGTTAATGGCTCATATTATTCTTCATAAAGAATTATTATATAGTCAAGAAGATTATCAGAGATTACTATTATCATTAGAGGATAATTATAGTGTTTATTATGATGATTATATTAATAATGGTGGTGATGAAATAGGTGATAAAAACTTTTTCCATCCATTGATATATATTAATGATTACATAAAAAATAATAAAGTTAAGAAAGAAATATTATAGGGGTTACTATGGGAAGACTAACTGAAGAAGAGAAAATTTTATTTTTAAAATATCATGAATATGTTTATAGAAGAATAAAATTTCATAATAGCAAACATGCCTTTCTTATTAAACATGAGGTTGATAAATGTTTAATAAGATTGATTAAGAATAATTGTACACCAATCTTATGCGACATGTATATTGACTATATCGAAAAATATGCTAATAAATTGGAAGAAAAAAAATCACTTGTTTATTATTTATTTCTTACTTATCCAGGAGCTTATGCTTATAAGTATTTCTTATCATTAAATAAAGATGCTGAGTATACTAAATTAAGTATGGAAATATTTTGTGATGAATTATTACATACTTACATAAAAAATGATAATGGATATACAAGAACTTATGAAGATAATGGATATTATCTTACTAATTGGCAAAATGAAAACAATATTGAAATGTTTAAACTAAGAGATTATGTTAGTAGTCTTATGAGTGATATAAAAGATGATTATCATTTGGCTTATAATACTTCTCTAATATCATTAATGACATATATTATTTTAAATGGAGAATTATTTAAAGAAGAAATATATCAACCATTATTTAATACACTAAGAGATAAATTTGATTATCTTTATGATTCATATTTGCTTAATAATCAGGATTTATCAATTAGATTCTTTCAACCAAAGGAATTTATAAAATCGTATAATGAAGGTTTTTATAAAAAAGAAATAAAGTAGGTGTTACTATGATAACTTTAAATGAAAAAGAAAAAAAAATATTTGATAGAAAAAGAGAAATAATAAATCGAAGTGTAATTTACGATGGAGAACTTACAGAAGATTTTCATCAATCTGTTGATAAATTATTAGCTAAACTAATAAAGAATGATAATGCTGATTTTATCTGTGATATGTATATTGAATTTTTATCAAGATGTTCTTTTACACGTCCATCACTTGGGGGAGAAAGTTATAGAAAAAAGAAACAAGCTTTTATTGAAGGTTTAAAAGATAATAAAAATTTAGAAAATATTATGTATTCCTTTAGTAGATTCCTAGTAAAGAAAGTATTAAAGTTTAGTGATGGTTATAAATCAGTATTCTTTGGACCTAAGTATGATTTAGAAATAAGTAATGAAGAAGATAACAAGAAAATATTTGAATTAAGAGACTTTGTTTATGCTTTATTATATTTAGAAGAAGAAACAGAATATGAAACACATTATAATGATGCACTTATAAGATTAATGGGATATATTGTCTTACATAAAGAATATTTTCGTAACAGTAACACTTATAAAGAATTATTAATATCTTTAGATGAACATTTTTATAATTATTATGAAGATTGTTTATTAAATTATGGTCATATGGAATCTCAATTATTTGATGTAGAAACTTATATGAGAAATTATTTATATGGTAGTAAAGTTAAACGTGAAATATTATAGAGGTTACTATGGAAAAATTAACAAATGAAGAAAAAGAATTAATTAATCATAAAAGAAAACTTATATATGCCCAAATACCAGATAATATTATTAAAACTCCTTTTCTAAGAGTTTCTGTTGATAACGCTTTAATAACTTTATTAAAAAATAATAGTATTGGATTTATTAATGAAATGTATGGAAGATTTTTAAGAACAAATGAATTCATGTATGACCCTACACAGGGTATTTATGTTCCTTTTAGTAGTAAACTCTTTGGTATAGAAAGAAATTATAATGAATGGTTAAGTTGTAAGAATATAGATGATTTTCAAAACCATGTATACTTATATGTAAGTTTTCTTGAAAGAATATTTGAATATCGTAAAATAGGTAGAAAACCAGAATTAGAAATCCATAATTATTTTAGGTATGATACAGAACTTATTGATAATAAAAGAGTATATGATATCTTATTATTTATAAATGAAATGGAAACAAAGTTTAATAATAAAGAGGCCACAGGATTAACAGAGTTTTTATTAACATATATATTTATTAATGATGATATTCTATTAAATGAAGATAAATGGAAAAGTGTAATAGAAGAATATTATAATGATCCTAATAAATATTGGGATTACTTATCTATGAATAAAAAATCTGGTATACCTAAGGAAGTATTACCAATCTTTGAAAGTCATAAAAAAATAATTATATAATGTAAAGTGATATTAATATCACTTTTTTATTTTAAATATAATACTTCCTAATGTTATAATTATATTAGGAGTTTATATGGAAAGATTTAAACTATATGATTTATGTCTTAAAAAAACTTATCAAAATGAAAAGATAGATAAAATACTACCTAGTTTATTTAAAATAATAGAGTTGTATCATAATAGTGAAAAAAAAGAAGATCTTGCTGTACAAAGAGAGTTAACTATTGAATTAATAAAAATATTTGAAGATTTAATAAATAGAGTTGATCCAGAAGATTTTAATGAAACAGTTGATTTACTTATTTCACTAGATGTGTATCCTACACAGTTTACTGAGTGCTTAAGTGTTATCTATGATAGAAGAAGTATTACTCAATATGAAAATGAAAAAGTAGGTTACTATAAATATTTTGAACTAATGTGTGATAAGGCAGATAATTTATATCGTATTCATAGATTAGAAGATTTATTAAATAATCATAGTGAATTTAAAAAATATTTAGTAAATGTTGTTAATTTCTATCAAAAGATTTGTACTAACGATAATGAAATATGGGAAAAAAGATGGTTTTTTGGTTATTATGTTAATAAGATAACGGCATATTGTTATAAAAAAGGGTATGATTCTGATACCATATTTAATATATTATCTTGCATAGATTTTAATTATCCTAAGGTAATCACTTATTTTGAATTAAATGGTGGTGATAATTATTCATACAGAATAATATCAGTAGATCAAGAAGAAAGTTTATTTGAAACTACTATTAACCATTTTTATAAACAATCAACAGGAAGTAGAATTATTTCATAAAACTATTTATAAAATTATAATAATTTGATAGAATGATATTGGAGGGAAGAATGAAAAAATTATTTATTATAACAATTACAGTTTGTGTGCTATTTTTAGTAACAGCTTGTAGTACAAAGAACAATAATCAAGGTGGCAATGGATTACCAATTAATAACACCGAAAAGAAAGAAGATAAACCAGTAATACCTACAGTAGATCGTAAGATTCTAGAATGTAATAAAGATTTCTCTAGTCAAATGTCTAGTGGAATCCACATGGAACAAGATGTATATCTTGAATTCGTTGATAACAAAATAGAAATCTTTGATTTAAAAATGAGTTTTGAATTACCTAGTTCATATCGTAGTAATGCAGAAACATTCTTAAATACTATGAAGAAAACTTATGATGATCAATATGGTATTTATGATGGTGTTAAGGTAACTCTTAATAGAGAAAGTGAATTAGAATTTAATATTATAATTGCTATGGATTTCAAAAAGATTTCAGCTAGTGATAAAGTATCACTAGGAATGTCTGGTTCTGAAGATTATTCTGTTAATAGAAGTTCATTTATTAGAGAAGGATATACTTGTGAATAAAAGAAATAACTTAGTTATTTCTTTTTTTGTTATAATTAAGATGAGGAGTTACTATGGATATAATAATTAGAGATGTAGATATTAATGACTTAGAAGAAATTATTGATATTCAAATTAGTAGTTGGAGAGCATCATATAAAGGTATTATTGATGATATTATCTTAGATTCAATGGATAAAGATAAAATGGTTGAAAGAATAAAAACTAATTATCAGAATGGAAAGTTTATAGTTGCTATTAACAATAATAGAGTAGTTGGCTATTGTAGATATTCCCTAGATAATAGTTATAGTATTGAATACCCTGTAGACTGTGAAATAACAGCTTTATATATAAAACCAGAATTAAAATATAATGGTATTGGTACTAAGTTATTTAACTATGTGGTTAATGAATTTATTAATATGAATAAGAAGAAAATGATCATATGGTGTTTAAAAGATAATTATCCATCCATAAAGTTTTATCAAAAGATGGGTGGAGTAATTACATATAGTAAAGATTTTATAAAAGAAGACTATAAGTATCCTGAAGTTGGATTAATATATGAACTTAATAAAAAAGAGTAGGTAAAACTACTCTTTTGTGTTATAATTTATGTTTGCTGGAGGTAATTATGTTAGTAACTTCATATATTTTAATAGTATTAGCAACACTAATTTTTTGTATGATTTATTACTATATTTTTGTAATGGGTACAGTTAGTTTCTATGAATTTGCATATTTACTTTCTCATAATATGGGAGCTGGGGGATCAGTAACTGTTGTTCTTGATACCATTATTCCTTGCTTATTACCATTTATTATTTTAATAGTTAGTTTTGTACTATTAAATAAATATGTTTTTAAGAAAGATAAACATCGATTATTATTCTCAGTTAGTATATTAATAATTAGTTTATTATGTTTAGTAAAGGCTGTACACTTAGATGATTATCTAATAAATAAGAGTAAGAAAACAGATATTTATGAAAAATATTATGTTGATACTAATAGTGTTAATATAAAAGCTCCTAAAAAGAAAAGAAATTTAATAATTATATATTTAGAGAGTATGGAATCATCTTTGTTTTCTAAAGATAATGGTGGTACTTTTAAGGAATCTATTATTCCTGAATTAGAAGAGATTGCTCTTAGTAATACTAACTTCTCAAATACAGATAAACTAGGTGGAAGTTATACTTTGACATTAACATCTTTTACCATGTCTAGTTTAACGGCATCTACTACTGGTACACCAATTAATATTAAATTATTTGATGGTTACAGTAATAAAAAACCTTTTATGGAAAATGTTAAATCTCTTGGAAATGTTCTTGCTGATAATGGATATAATTTAGAGTTAATGCAAGGTAGTGAAAAAGAGTTTGGGGCCTTAGACTTATATGCAAAATATAATGGAGATTATAAGGTTTATGATGATAATACTGCTAAAGAAAAAGGCTTAATAGATAAAGATTACTTTGTATGGTGGGGTATGGAAGATAAGAAAGTATTAGATTTCTCTAAAGAAGAGATAATTAATCTTTCTAAAGAAGATAATCCTTTTGCATTTATTCTATTTACGATGGATACCCACTTTAAAGATGGATACTTAGATCCTTCATGTGAAGATAAGTATGATGAACATTTAGCAAGTACATATTCATGTTCATCAAGAATGATAAATGATTATTTAAAGTGGATTTCAGAACAAGACTTTTATAAAGATACAACAATTATTCTTTTAGGAGATCATCAAGTAATGCAAGATTCTTTCTATAAGAATTATAAAGATTATAAAAGAACTAATTATAATGCTATTATTAATGGTGTTAAAGAACCTAAGTATACTAAGAATAGAGAATATAGTATGTTTGATATGTATCCTACTATATTATCAAGCATAGGTTTTGAAATAAAAGGTAATAAACTTGGTTTTGGAGTAGATCTATATAGTGAAGATAAAACAATGATAGAAATACTTGGTAAAGATAAGTTTGATAAAGAATTAAAAAAGTCTAGTGACTATTATGATAAAAATATTTTTATTAAAGAATAGATTACTATTCTTTTTTTATTGTATATAGAAAGATTTTTTGATATAATATGCAACGTGATTTGTATGGAAGACTATGTAAAAATATATGAAGAATGTTTAAATAGAAGTTATCATAATGAAAAGTTAGAGACTATTATTAGTTGTTTATATGATATTGTTAATCATTATGATAAAGCCATTAAAGAAGATAGTAATGCTTCTACTATGAAAGATTATAAAAAGCATTATAGTAATATAAGAAGATCCGTTATGGAGGATTTATTAAGAATTTTTAATATAATTATCGAGAAGAATAATTATAAGGATTTAAATGAAGTAATAGCTTTTGCTTTTAAATTAAATATTGACTGGGCATTCATAAATGACTACTTAAATGTTATTTATAATTTAGAGAATTTTGATAAAGAGAATAACTTTGATTGTGATATGGTTATGGTTGAAATAAGAAGTAAAATTAGTTGTAATGAAATGAATGATAATTATAGTTTTCCTTTTTATAAAATGCTTTCATGTTATAAAAGATATGATATTATGGTTAATAACAGTAATATCAAATCTGAAATTAAAAGATTCTTTAATAGATATTCACTAGCAATATTATATTATTTTTATTTAAAGAATTATGATGTTCAAGAATTAGAAAAGATATATGTTAATATTATAAATAATTTTGATTATTATATATCTATTTTTGAAATGAATTATAATGATATGAATATTCCATATGTATTAATTCAAAATGAAGAAAAGAGAATAATAAAGAAAATTGCTGAGGAACATTTTAACAATAAAAAATTAATCAAATAAAAACTTAAAAATGTAGTATTAGAATATAAAAAATGATAGAATTATTATGTTAGGAAGGAGGGATAGTGTGCTAGAAATTAAGAAGATTACTAAAATTTATGATACTGGTGGTTTTAAGCAAAAAGCCCTTGATGGGGTCAGTGTTAATTTCCGTGAGTCTGAGTTTGCTGCTATATTAGGTCCCTCTGGTAGTGGTAAAACCACATTCCTTAATATCATTGGTGGACTAGATCACTATACAAGTGGTGATTTAATAATAAATGAGGTTAGTACTAAAGATTATAAAGATCGTGATTGGGATAGTTATCGTAATCATCGTATTGGTTTCGTATTCCAAAGTTATAATCTTATTGGTCATCAGAGTATACTAACTAATGTTAGACTTGCACTTACTTTATCAGGTATCTCAAAAGGGGAAGCAGAAGATAGAGCTAGAAAAGCTTTAATAGATGTTGGACTTGAAGATCATATTCATAAAAGACCTAATCAACTATCTGGTGGTCAAATGCAAAGAGTTGCTATTGCAAGAGCTTTAGTAAATGATCCTGATATCTTACTTGCTGATGAACCGACAGGTGCTTTGGATTCTGAAACTAGTGTTCAGATAATGAAGTTATTAAAAAAGATTGCTAAAAAGAAATTAGTTATTATGGTTACACATAATCCTGACTTAGCTAATGAATATGCAACTCGTATTATTACTTTAAAAGATGGTCAAATAACTAGTGACTCTGATCCTTATGATGGAAAAGTAGATACTAAGGAAGCCTTAGAAGAAGAGAAAAAGAAAAGTAAAAAGACAAGTATGTCTTTCTTTACGGCTCTTGCCTTATCGTTTAATAATTTAATGACGAAGAAGGGAAGAACAATACTAGTTGCCTTTGCAGGTAGTATTGGTATTATAGGTATAGCTCTTATTATGGCCGTATCAAACGGATTCCAAAATTATGTAGATTCTATTCAAGAAGATGCACTAACTTCATACCCATTAATGGTTATGGAAGAGTCAACAGATATTGCGGGTGTACTATTATCTCTTCAAACTCCTGAAGAAGGAAATAACAGTAACAAAGTTATAGAAAGACAAGTAGTAACATCAATGCTTGCTAATGTTAAAGCAAATGACTTAAAAAGTTTTAAGAAAAGAATAGAAGATAATAAAGAAAAATTAAAAGATGATGTAGCTACTATTGATTACACATATAATATTGATCCTATTATTTATGCTGTTGATGCCACAGATACTATTGCTAAACTTAATCCAAGTAATTTATTCGCAGCAACCTTTGGTAGTGATAGCTTTATGTCCAGTTATTCATCTTATACATCTGTTTATTCACAAATGATGGGTAATCGTGATGTTATTAATGAACAATTTGATATCTTAGCTGGTAAGCTACCTGAGAAATATGATGAAATGGTTTTAGTATTAGCTAACCCTAATTCAATACCAGATTTAATAGTTTATTCATTGGGTCTAAGAAACACTAGTGAACTATCTACAATGGTAACTAAAATTATGAATGGTGAATCAGCTAACATTCATCATGATTCTAAAGAATTTACTTATGAAGATTTCTTAAATGTTAAATTAAAACTTATTTTACCAACAGATCTTTATAAATATAACAGTAAATATAGTGTTTATGAAGATATGAGTACTGATAAAGAATATGTTAAAAATATTTTCAATAACAAAGCAATTGATTTAAAAATAGTAGGTGTTATATCTCCAAAAGAAGGAGTAACAACCATGGCTCTTACTCCAGGAGTTAGTTATACAAATGATTTGATTAAATATATTATTGATCATTCTAGTAACACTGAACTTGTTAAAAAACAACTTAATAATCCATCTATAAATGTTTTCTCTAATAAACCATTTGATCAAGAAGAGAATAAATTTAATTTTGGATTTGAAGACTTTGTAACAGTTGATAATG
>JAEEGL015349212.1_pt1 | contig 12310 bp, 6 predicted proteins | sample 9134231 | NCBI WGS metagenome assembly JAEEGL01 (sample SAMN16246548, study PRJNA631951) | gut metagenome | biome: gut microbiome; feature: rumen; material: fiber-attached | host: Bos | place: Iran: Karaj | collected 2018-10 | reverse complement strand
TAAGATGACTGTCGGACTACCGTGCCGGTGCCCCCGGGGAGCCCGGCTATTCTGTCCCTTACGGGGACAGGGATGGCCGGTCCCTCCCCTGGATCTTCAGTCTGAGGGCACGTTGGAATACGTTGCGGGATGCATTCACGTCCCGGTCCTCCGTGTATCCGCAGTGAGGACATACGTGTGTCCTCACGCTGAGACCCTTCTTCACCATGCTTCCGCATTTCGAGCACAGCTGCGACGTATCCTTTGGGGGCACAAGGATTATCTCGCGACCGGCGATCGAAGCCTTGTCCTTTATCCGTTTTATCAGTGCTCCCAATGATGCGTCGTTGTATCCGTTGGTCATGAATCTGCTTCTGGCTCTTCTGCGGATCTGCATGACCGACAGATCCTCCATGACGATCGGTCCGTAGTCCTTCACTATGTGGGCCGAGACCGTCTCCACGTTGTTCTTCCTGTGATTCTTTATCTTCTCGTAAAGGTGATTGATTTTTGTCTGTATCCTCCCGTACATCTTAGTATCCGGGGACAGTCTGCTCAGACGTTGCTGGAACTTCCTGAGCGTCGAAGCGAGGTAAAAGAAAATGTGGTCGTTCTTCACCTTTCCGCCGTCCGAGAACGCGACTATGTTCGATATCCCGATGTCTATACCTACAGGACCTTTCAGCGGTTCCCTGAATGGTTTCGAAGAAGGTTCATAGGCGATGCTCGCGTAGTATACTGAATGCGAGCCCATGTCCTTCCTCTTGATTGTACAGGTCCTCAGGTCCCCTTTGATATCGGTGGATTGGTTGTAGCACCTGATTAGTCCCGGTACCTTCCCCAACCTGAGGAAGCGTCTCCTCTTCCCGTCCTTCTTCTTCGTCACGACCGAGTAGTCCCTTGTACTGGGATACGTGATGGAATTGAACTGATTGAGGGACTTATACCTGGGAAAGTGATCACCGTGCATCATGAACTTCATGGTCTCAACGAAGAACGCCGCCGAATCCTCCTTATGATTGCCCAGAGTCTTCCTGAATGCCTTCATCACGCGTTTTGTCGTCTCGTTCAGTGTCGTGGAGTAAGCTTCCGCGACATACGGGGAATTGCGTCTCATCCTCGTTCCCATCCTGTTCAGGTCGAATACAGACGGCATCTTTCCGTCCCTGTTGTACTGTATCTTGCAGGCGGTGACCATGTTGTTGTAGACGAGCCTGTTGGCATCGATCATCTGATCTATGGCCACCCTTTGGGCGGCATTGGGTTCGATGCGGAACCTGACCGTCTTCATGGTATTCTCTGCGCAAGCATGATATATAAGTCTTTGAGGGGGAGGTCACCGAATCACCCGAATCACCCGAATCACCCGAATCAGGGGTGATCGCCGGACTCAAATCATTTTTGATTGGCATTTGATTCCCTCATTCGCAGCCTCGTTCTCACTTAGCTTTCTGACCTTGCCAGCATACCGAAAAACACCATCTCTGCCCCTAGATTTGCACAATAATTGGTACCATTTTATCATATCTCGTCGACAGTTATGCTCCGTAATATGGTAACAACAGAACAAGTCGGCTAAGTGAGAACGGGAAATGTACCTGCGCCAATGGGGAAGATAACCTAAGGGTGCCCGTATCTGTCTAACTCAAGTTTTTAAATATATCAGGGCCATGTCCAAGATTAGGGGGGCATACCGACGGCGACCATCGAGGAGCAGATCAAGGAATTGGAGGACCAGATCTCCAAGACCAAGTACAACAAGGCCACCGAAGGTCACATCGGTAAGCTGAAGGCGAAGATCGCCAAGCTCACCCTGGAGGACGAGAAGAGGAAGTCCGCCAAGGGCCCTACCAAGGGATTCTACGTGAAGAAGGCCGGAAATGCAACGGTCGCCCTCGTCGGATTCCCCAGCGTGGGAAAGTCGACGCTTCTCAACAACCTCACCGGCGCCAAGTCCGAGGTCGGTGCGTATCATTTCACGACATTGGATGTCGTTCCCGGAGTCATGGTGTACAAGCACGCCAAAATCCAGATCCTGGATATGCCCGGACTGATCAAGGACGCATCCCGCGGAAAGGGAAGGGGAAGGGAGGTTATCGCAGCGGCGAGGGCATCCGACGTCATCCTGCTGGTCGTCGATGTGTTCAATCCTGACATCTCGGTCCTGTTCAAGGAGCTGTGGAACGCAGGTATCCGTCTCAACCAGTCCAGACCGGACGTCACCATCACCGGCGGGGACAGCGGAGGAATATTGGTCAAGCCCACCCTGAAACTGACCAAGATCACGCCGGAGATCATCAAGGACATGACCGCTGCGTACGGCCACGTCAACGCCACGGTGGTCGTACGTGAAGATATCAACGTCGAGCAGATGCTGGACGTGCTGGCCGGCAACAGGGTCTACATCAAGGCGATCATGGCCATCAACAAGGTGGACATCGCAAACGAGGGACAGGTGGAGGCGGCCTTCGCGAGGAATCCCGAGTATCCGAAGTTCCCCGTGTCCGCGGCCACAGGACAGGGCATGGAGGAGCTGAAGCAGGGTCTGTACGACACCATCGATATGATCCGCGTGTACCTGAAGCCTCAGGGACAGGAGGCGGACATGGACATCCCGCTTATCGTCAAGCGCGGGAACACCGTCGGCGATGTCTGCGAACTGATCCACAGGGCGTTCAGGCAGAACTTCAGGTACGCTATGGTCTGGGGGAAGAGCGCCAAGTTCCCCGGTCAGACCGTCGGTCTCGACCACGTGGTGCAGGATGAGGACATCCTGTGCATCATCGTCAAGCGCTGACGACTTTTGTCACATTAGTTATACTGCGACCGTATTCGCAGGTCCATGAAAGGGACCGCACTCATCACAGGTGCATCGAGCGGTATCGGAATGTCGATGGCGAGGATGCTCGCCGAGGACGGATGGAATCTCATAGTCATCGGACGCAACGTAGCATCCATGGACGCGCTGCGCGACGAGATCGTATCCAAGAACGACGTCGATGTACTGGTGATCGAGAAGGACCTCTCGAAGGTCGGGGCGTCGGAGGAGATCTATGAGGAGGTCTCATCCGCCGGACTGCAGGTGGACTTCCTGATCAACTGCGCAGGTCTCGGGGACTTCGGTAAGTTCATCGAATCCGATCCCAAGAAGCAGGAGAGGCAGATCCTCGTCAACGATCTGGCACTTACCACCATGACGAGGCTCTTCGTTCCCGATATGGTCGCACGCGGGAGCGGCAGGGTGCTCAACGTGGCATCCATAGCCGCGTTCCAGCCCGGTCCCCTGATGTCCGTCTACTACGGTTCCAAGGCCTACGTTCTGAACTTCACCGAGGCCATCGCCGTGGAGCTCAAGGGCACCGGCGTGAAGGTCTCCGTGGTGTGCCCCGGACCCGTCGACACCCCGTTCCTGGAGCTGGCGGGACAGACCGGACAGAACATGTTCAAGAAGTCCGCCTGCACCACGCCCGACAAGGTGGCCAGATACGGTCTGAAGAAGGCCTTCAGGGGAAAGGTCGTCATAGTTGTAGGATTCTCGTCCAAGCTCCTGATGTTCGCCGAGAGGTTCCTGCCAAGATGCCTGGTGCGCAACGTCGTGCACATGATCCAGCGCAAGCCTATAGCCAAGAAGGACCGCTGAGCCCGCGGCCGCCAGAACGAATCCCAGCCTTCCGGAGAAATGGCCGCGCCCTTCGGTGTCCGACATGTTCCAAAGAATGAGGGGATCCTATAAACCCTTATCCCGTTCCTACAAACCCATTTATATCCTCTTGGGATACGCACGCGTATGATTCAGCGCCCGCGCGGAACGAGGGACTTCCTCCCCGACGAGATGGAGAGGAGGAGACACTACGAAGGCATCCTGAGGGAGACCGCCAAGACATTCGGATTCAGGGAGATAGCGACGCCCATCTTCGAGGAGTCCGAGCTTTTCATCCTCAGGTCCGGACCCAACGTCCTGAAGGAGCTGTACGCGTTCAAGGACAAGGGCGACAGGGAGATCGCGCTGAGGCCGGAGATGACCGCCCCCGCCATCCGCATGTTCGTCAACGAGATGAGCAACGAGCCCAAGCCAATCAAGATATTCTACTTCGGCCAGTGCTTCAGGTACGAGAGGCCCCAGAGCGGCAGGTACAGGGAGTTCTTCCAGTTCGGTGCCGAGCTCATCGGCAATGCGAACGCGGAGACCGATGCCGAGATCATCGCCATGGCCGCATCCATGATCAAAGCGCTGGGTCTTAAGGAGTACAAGATCCGCATCGGACATATCGGAGTGCTCAGGCAGATGATAGCGGACATCGGCGTCCCCAAGGAGAGGACCGCCGAGGTGCTGCAGAAGCTCGACAAGAAGCTCTACGACGAGGCCCGCCCGCTGCTGAAGGAGATGGACGTCTCCGATTCCGACATAGAGAAACTTTTCACCATTACCGAGACCGTCGGCGACGTCTCCGTGCTCTCCAAGGTGGAGGGCGAGGCAGGCGACTACCTGAGGGAACTGGTCTCCATACTGGATTCCATGGGAGTCAGGGACGTCGAGATCGACCTCGGTGTCGTGAGGGGACTCGACTACTACACCGGGATGGTCTTCGAGGCCGAGGCACCATCGCTGGGAGCGGAGAAGCAGATCTGCGGAGGAGGTTCCTACACCCTGTCCGAGCTGTTCGGCGGCGAGAAGGTCTTCTCCACCGGATTCGCGGTGGGATTCGACAGGATCCTGCTGGCCATGGAGAAGGAGGGCATCTCCTATCAGCCCGAGGGCATCGATGCATACGTGCTCTGCGTCAACGACGATGTGCGCAGGAAGGCGTCCGAGATCGTCGCGGGACTCCGCGCCGCTGGTGTATGCGCGGACATCGACATCATGGGAAGGAAGATGCAGAAGGCTTTGAAGTACGCATCCGCGATCAACGCGAGGTACGCCGTCATCGTCGGACCCAAGGAACTCGAGAATGGATGCGTGACGCTCAGGGACATGTCCTCCGGAGAGCAGAGGGACGTGAAGCTGGAGGATCTCGCCTCCTGTTTCACGAACTGATGTCCATCCTGTGATTGAGAAGCGCGTCGGCGTGCGACACGAATTCGTTCGAACGGCGCACGTGGCTGAACCTCACCTTAGGGATCTGCTGGGACAGCGCCACCGCATCGTTGTGCAGGCTGGCTATGTTCGGCGATTTCACCTTGTACTCGCCGTTCATCTGCTTTATCACCAGCTCGGAATCCATGACGAACTCCACCTCGTCCGCGCCTAGTTCAAGGGCTTTCACGATACCTGCGATCAGGCCTCTGTATTCGGCGTAGTTGTTGGTGTTGATCCCGAGGAATTCGGAATGCTCGTGGATGACCTTATCGTTCTCCACGACGACTATGGCATAGGCGGACGGTCCCGGGTTGCCCCTCGATCCCCCGTCGGAATACACGGTGAGCCTCATCGGTAGCTGAACTCCCTCTTGACCTTGTTGTTCTCGTCCACGAGGACGACCTTGGCCGAGATGGGCTCGTCGGTGAGCTCGAATCCCATTATGATGATCCTGTCGCCGATCTGGCACTTGTGGGCCGCCGCACCGTTCAGGGCGATGATGCCGCTGTCCCTGTCGCCGGGAAGGGTGTACGTCTCGAAGCGTTCCCCGTTGTCGACGTCGGCGATGAGCACCCTCTCCCCTATCCAGAGGCCGGCCCTCTCCATAAGCCCGATGTCGATGGTTACGCTCCCCTCGTAATCTAACCTGGCCTCGGTGACGGTGGCCCTGTGGATCTTGCTGCGGAGCATCGAACGCATGACTGAGCCATGGCCACGTTGTTAAAAAAGGTTATGCATGCTATGACGTCGTCCTGCTGTTAGGAACGGAGAAGCGCCCTGGCCGGAATTTGAATCCGAGTCGAAGCCTCGACAGGGCTTCATGATAGGCCACTACACTACCAGGGCTTGAATCGGAGTATGAGCGACTGATATTTAATCCTTAAGGTAAGCGTACACCGCTTGACAGATGGGTTTCCTCGCCTGTGTCATCGCAGGAGAATTTTATCGGTAAACTGGGTGTTTTTCAACGGCCGCAGACATCCTCCGTTCATATTATTTTACGCGATTAAGTGGTGTTATATATAGCGACCATTCCGAACCGAAAATCATGACATTAACTTCTGTTAAGAAGGATACCGGAGAAGCGTCCTCCGAGACGAGGAAGCACCCGGTGCTGAGAACTACATTCATGATCTGCGCGGTATTCGCGTTCGTCGCACTCGCGGTCCTCGTGCTGGGGGCGATGAGCGCGGACGAATCGGATGCCGCCGTGGGAGACACGTTCGATGTGGGCGATTTCAGGTACAAGATCGTGAAGGATTCCGATACGGCACACGAGGTCTCGTTCTGGTCGGTGACGACGTCTGGACATACGACCATAACTATCCCGGACACGGTGGAATACGGTGACCCGGCTGTCGAATACGCGGTGGTCAACGTCGGTATCAGCGATGTCAATACTTCGCAAAATGTGTTCACAAATACCAAGGGAACATTGACATCGGTCTACCTGGGAGCGAACATCAAGGTGATAGGCCGCGGTTCATTCTCAGGATGTTCGGTGCTGGAGAGAGTCGTACCCACGGGGAACGACACCACTGCGAAGACGGTCATACTTCCGGAGGGTGTGACCTACTTGTACCATTATGCATTCGACGGATGCGCCAAGATAGAATCGATCACGTTGCCGGAATCATTGAGTGTCCTTTACTATCAAGCCTTGAGAGATTGCTCCAAACTGAAGACCATCAATTTCAACTGTACCAACTGTACATACGGGTCGAACGACAGCTATAATCTGAGCAATGTTGCCAACATCGCCATCAACATCGGTCCCAACGTCACCAAGATCCCCGCTAAGGTGTTCAACGGAATCGCAGGGAACTGCAGTTTCCCGAGCGGCAACACCGTGTTGACGGAGATCGGGGAATCAGCGTTCAGTCTTTACAGTTCCGGTAACTGTAAGATCAGGTTCGATCTGCCGAGTACCGTCAGGACCATCGGGTCGAGCGCTTTCAGCAATGCGAGATTCCTCGACGGGGAGGACAATCCCCTTGATGTGACCATACCTGCTTCTGTCACATCGATCGGCGGTTACGCTTTCGCTAACGCCACCATGGGGACGCTGACCATAGCGACGACCGCTAATGCCACCAGCATTAATCCCAATCCCCAGTCCGTCGTTTTCGCGGACAACGTGACCAACATCTATGCGGGTTGGATCGGACCCGATACCACATCCGTAACGATCGGGAGTTCGGTACAGAAGATCTGGGACGGAGCCCTCAGCCGTTATTGTACCGGTTCGTCGTCGGTCACCAACGCCTCTAACGTCTCGGAGATCACAATCCACGGGAACGACAGATACGTGATCGTGGACAATGTCCTGTACGACAGCGACAAGACCGTGGTCTACAAGGCTTTCGGCGACGACCCCATCGACACCGTCATCCCCGATACCGTGACGAAATACGATTACTACGCCTTCGCCAGGAGGACCATAGCCTCGCTGACCCTGAGCGCAGGCGCAACGAAATTGAGCACTGGTATGTTCAATATGGCAGTGATCCAGGGAACACTCGTCATTCCCAGCGGCGTCAACACCATCTCGGGAGAGAGCAGTAATTACAAGTATGCCTTTGAAGGCGCGACATTCTCCGAGGATTTCGCAATCCCGTCCACGGTCACGTCGATGTACTCGAACTCCTTTAAGAACGCCGTCTTCGAGAAATCGCTCACTATCGCCGGTACGGTGGGTAACACTGCATTTACCGGAGCCACCATCCATGCCCTGTCCGTTGAGGGCACGGCCACCATAGGGCAGAACGCATTCAGCGGCGCGACCATCCAGTCGCTGTCCGTCAGCGGGACCAAGGTGGACGCCTATGCGTTCACTAACGCCAACATATCGAACGTCACCATCGCCGAAACGGTGGTCGATTTCGGCGCGCACGCATTCGAGAACACGCCGCTGTCGGCCATAACGATCCCGTCCGGGGCGACGATTGGCGATTACGCCTTCGCCGGGACCGATCTGGTGAAGGTAGTCATCCCCGCATCCTTCGTCAGCATCGGCAGTTACGCATTCTACGACTGTACGCAGCTGTGGTGGATCGATTTTGCTGGAGAGATCGACACGACGATATTGGCCACCATCGGTGCCAACGCCTTCGATACCAGATACAGTACCGATGCCGAGCTGTTTTCCATGAAGGTCACCGGCGATGATGACAGCATCGATGCCATGGTGACTGCCGGCAAGTTCGGTTCGACCCCCGTGAACCAGCCACCGGAGAACCCGGTCTACGTGCTCCAGTCAGACAAGAGCGGTGTGGACTCGATCGCTTGGTACTACTACTTCGAAGGTAACGAGACCTATCTCCCGAAGACACTGGTATTCAGCAAGAACAGCAGCACCACCGCGATGAACAGCTACAGCAGCGGCACACCGGCATGGGAGATGCTCAAGAAGTTCGTGGAACACGTGGTAGTAGATGACACGATCACCTCCATCTCCAAGAAGGGCATGTCGGATTTCCCCATATGCAAGACGCTGACGATCGGGAAGAGCGTGACCTCCATCGGCGGCATTGAGAACTATCCGCAGCTGACGAAGATCACCTACAGGGCCACGAGCGCATACAACTTCACCAATTCCGATCACCACTTCAGGAACCTGGGGACGCAGAGCGGAGGATTCTCGGTCCTCTTCAAGACCGATACCAACACGCAGATGAACCTCCCCGAGTACCTGTTCTCCAGGGGCGACGAGGACACGGTCATCCTGACAGGTCTAGATTTCGACCTCGTCGGCAACCTGTTCATGAAGACCTACTGCCTGAGCAACGTGTCCAAGGTGACATCGATCAGATATGACGTCGGCGGAACGATAGACCGCGCCAAGAACGGCATGGTGTACGTCGAGACCGGAACGAACTTGATGGGAAGCAGGCTGATAAACTCGTGGCCCACGCTGGTCGTCGACAGTCTCCAGCTGACCGTCGGAAGCCGCATGACATCCATCCCCGACCGCTACTACGCCGGATACAATGTCACGGACGTCGTGTTCGAGGACGGATGTTCCATATCCTCGATCCCCGATTCCGCATTCCTCCAGAATGCGTATCTCACCAGCATCGAGCTCCCCGACGGATGCACGTCCATAGGGCAACAGGCATTTTTCGGCTGCACATCGCTCAGGACCGTGACCGGCGCAGGTTCCCTGACCTCCATCGGCCACAACGCATTCAGCGGTTGTTCCGCCTTGCAGGCATTCGACCTGTCCACCGTTCAGACGATAGGCAATTCCGCATTCTACGGATGCCATTCGTTCGCCGGGGACGTGAATTTCAGTTCTCTCACATCCCTCGGCTACAGGGCGTTCAGCGGTACGGCCGAGACCGCACCCCAGCTGGGCGTCATAAGCAACCTGAACAACCTGACTGAGATCGGTTACGGTGCGTTCAACAACAGCGGCGCCAGCGGAGATGTGGAGCTCGGAAGCAACTGCCACTACACGTATTACGACGACGAGGGCTTCTTCGTCGGATGCGCGTTCACCTCGTTCACCATCAACAATTCCAGCAACGCGGTCCCCGCCTTCGTGTTCAAGGGACTGACCTCGGACTTCACGCTGCACCTCAAGCAGACCCCGAGGATCATCGGGCACGATGGTCAGGGATACTTCGCCGACACCGGTCACCTGACGGCGGTCGTGCTGGAGTCCGGATTCTACTTCAACGGACAGGTCGGGGACACCACGCTTCAGGAGACGTTCAGAGGCTGTACGGCCATCCAGACGCTCACGGTCAACCGCAGCGGCGTCCAGATTGGTAACAGCGCGTTCCGCGACTGTACCGGTCTCACGGACATCGTCAACTACGGGAACATCAGCGGATGTCTCGCCGGCGCGTTCTACGGCTGCACTAACCTCTTCGCGGACAGGACAGAACCCCTCGTGTTCAACAATTGTACCCTGCAGCTGAGCTCGTTCGCCAGCACAGGCATCCACGGGCAGGTGTCGCTGGTCGGATGCACAATCTCGGGTGACAACGCGATCGCCGCGTCGGTATTCTCCGGATGCGCCATTACGTATCTCGTCCATTCCGGCAACGCGACCACCGCAATCCAGAGCATCATGCTCGGCAACACCGCCGAGTACACCTTGGAGATCTCGGGAACGAGCATCCCGGATGTCAGGTTCACCAACACCGATACCAACCTCACCGCGGTGATCATAGGCGAGACCGTCACGACGGCTGGCAGCACATCACGGTTCAGCAACTGTGTCGGAATCAGGACCATCGAGTTCAATGCAACGGCGTTCGTCACCCTGTTCACGGCGGGCAGCGAACCGTTCAGGCCGCTGTACACGCAGCTGGGGGAGAATCAGACGATTACGCTCTCCGTCGGAGAGGGTGTGACCTTCGTACCGGATAACATATTCAACGGATTCGTGAAGCTCGTGGGTGACGTCTCGATACCCGCCGGTGCGTCCGTCGGGACCAACGCGTTCAAGGGATGCGGCATCACGGCATTGACGCTGGGCGACTCGGTCACACTCGGAAACAGCGCATTCTCGGGAAGCAAGGTCGCTACTGTCTCGATGGGCAGGATAGGTTCCTGGGGAACCGGTGCATTCAAGGATTGCGTCGATCTCGCCCAGGTGACGATAAGGAACAACGACGGCAACACTCAGATCGGAGAATATGCCTTCTACGGCTGCACCGCGCTGTCAGCATTCGCGATCCCGTCGACCGTCGTGACCATAGGGAACTACGCGTTCACCAATTGTACTTCCCTAGGAAACGTCCAGTTCCCGTCCGTACTGCAGAGGATCGGGATGTATGCGTTCAGCGGATGTACCGGCATAACCAGTGTCACCATACCCCGGTCAGTGAACAACCTCGGTATGTTTGCGTTCGCCAACTGTACTAACCTCACCTCCCTGATCATCGAGGACTGGGAGACCCCCAGCGACCAGCAGAAGTTGTACATAACCGCAAGGTCGTTCTACAACACGAGGATAGAGAGTCTGACGATTCCGGCGAGGGCGACGGGTATCGGGGAGTATGCGTTCGCCTATACCAGGATAACGACGCTGGACATACCCAGTAACATCACGGAGATCATATCGAATGCATTCAACGGCACATCGCTGCTGACTCAGATCACCATGCATGGCGTGATCAACGCCGAAGCGGCGGATGATTACAAACCGTTCGCCGGAGCGGGTTCCTCCGAAGGATTGGTCATAACGCTCTCCGTCGGAGAGAACCAGGATGTCACGCTGCCGGCATATCTGTTCTCGGACTGTGCCCGTCTCACGGCCCTGGTCTTCGACGGAAGGTCGCTGGCGATAGGATCCCACGTGTTCGACGGCTGTTCCGGATTGACGGTCATGCCCTCGAACGTCGTGAGCATCGGCGAATCCGCATTCAACGGATGCACATCCCTTGCCACCGTGGCGCTTTCCTGCAATGCGGGTTACGAAGCGTTCAACGGATGCAGCGGCATCACGACCCTTTCCACGATAGGTACCGTCTCCCTTGGAGTCAGATGTTTCGAGGGATGCAGCGGCCTGCAGGTCGTCATTCTGAGCGAGGGTACGACAATGGAAACATCGGTGAGTGGCTTCTCGTTCCTCGACTGGACCTTCAAGGATACCGATGACGACGTCATCGCCAGAGCCGATGTTGCAGGGAAGGCGTACTACCTGGAGTCCGCGAACACGCTGAAGGAGTGCTATTCCGTCAGTTTCGACGTCGGAGGCCATGCCGACAGCATAGCGCCGCAGGTAATCCTGCCCAGCGACCCCCATGCCGTCGCACCCTCGGTCCAGCATCTCCATGAGGGATATGCCTTCGACGGCAAGTGGTACTACAACGATACGGAGTGGAACTTCTCGGACAGCATAGTCGGCAACATGACTCTGGTCGCGGGCATCACCGCGAAGCAGTACACGGTCAGCATCGACGGCGGTGCTGCAGGAACTACGACGCTGACGGTCACCTATGATAGCAGCGACTTCGTGCTGGGCAGTATCAGCAGAACGGGATACCACATCAAATCGATCAAGACCGCACAGACCGAAGGCGATGAGATCATAAGGCCTGTACTCGGCGTTCTTACATTCGTACCCAGCATCGGAGAGTACACCGATTCGTATGGCAGATGGGTGCATGATATAGGGAACACCGAGACCCTGACCTTCTACATCGAATGGGAAGGCAACCAGTACGTGATCGATGTGCTGAAGGGAGACGACTCTGCAATATCCGGGGATGGAACAATCACCGTGGTGTATGGCGGAGG
>JAEEGL015266859.1_pt1 | contig 12310 bp, 16 predicted proteins | sample 9134231 | NCBI WGS metagenome assembly JAEEGL01 (sample SAMN16246548, study PRJNA631951) | gut metagenome | biome: gut microbiome; feature: rumen; material: fiber-attached | host: Bos | place: Iran: Karaj | collected 2018-10 | reverse complement strand
TAAATGTTGGTTTATGTTTTCCTTTTAAAACAGTAGCAACTTTAGTAGCTAATCTACCTAATGCTACACCTTCAGCATCGATAACATACCATTTACGTTCAACAGTTTCTTTCTTTTCCATAAATGTGTTCATAATAATTTCCTTTCACTGTTCATCCTTGCTTCAGTTTCCCACGCCTAACAATTCCGAACAAATAAAATGTACCGATTAAAATTATATGAGAAACTAGGATAAAAGTCAAATAAAATAAGCAAAAATTTACGTTTTTTGCTTATATTTTTCTAATATTTGATATTTTCTAGATATAATCCACAAGCAGGAGCCGTATATCCGTGTATTTCATCTAAAGAATTTAACATTTCTTCTACTTTAGAAAGATCTTCTTTTCCTCTTCCTACTTCTATCATCATACCAACTAAGTTTCTAACCATATACCTATAAAAGCTTTTACCCTTAAATTTTATATTTAAGATATTATCTTTTTCTTCAAAGTCTATATCATATATTATACATTCACTATTATCTCTCTCACCAGATACAAAATTATGAAAATCATGAACTCCTAAATATAACTTAGCTACTTCTTTCATTTTAGAAACATCTAATTTAAATTTACTTTGATATACGTAATCAGTAATTATTGGATTATATTCTCCTAGATTAATCTTATATACATATTCTTTTTCTAGAACACTAAAACGAGCATGAAAGTTTTCAGTTACTTCTTTAATCTCTTTAATATATACATAAGGTGCAATTAAAGAATTTAATCCTTCTTTTAATCCATCAACATCAATCTTAACATCTAATTTAAAACTAAAGCATTGACCATTGGCATGTACTCCTCTATCTGTTCTACCTGCTCCTTTAATATCAACACTCTGTTTATTAATTTTAGTTAAAGCTTCTTCAAGTAGTTTCTGAACACTTGGTTCTTCATTTAATCTTTGAAATCCATAAAACTTACTACCATCATAAGCTACTTTAGCAACATAATTCATTTATCTCACCTTCAATATATAGAATATTAGCATTCCTATATATATTATAACAAATAGATAATCATACCATTTTAATTTATAACGATACTTATATGTATTATGTAAATTCTTATCATATAGTTTATTTAATAAATCTTTCTTTCTTTGTTTAGAATCATTTCTACTCTTTTTCCAAATATTACTAAATTCTCTAAAGAAAGCTACTGCTTTATCAAATATCGATAAATCAGCACATCCACCTTTAACATTAATACTAGTGTAATAATCTTTCCAATTATTAAAGAAGAAACCTATAAAACTAAATAAATTAGATATATCAATTCCTATTCTTCTAACACTAAGTCCGATTATATTAAATAGATTAAGTAATACTGATCCACCTTTACCAAATTCTTCTCTAGTCGTAGTAAATATTAAACATTTAAAATATAGTACAAAGAACAGTATCTTAAAGATAATTACATTAATATCTCTAATAACCATATTTTGTGAATACATAAGTACATATAAGAATAATAAGATAAAGAACCATCTGAATAGAATCTTTAAATATCTTTTAGCATCTACATTACTAAATAGTATTAAACAAAATACTATTGTTACATTACATATAAATAAGTAATTATTATATTTTAACAAGCAAAAAAGTACATAAAAGAGAAGTCCTAGTAGTTTAATACTAGGATTTATTTTATGTATTAATGAATTCTCGTTATTATATGAATAATCCAACTTATTTAACATCTCTATACAACCCTTTTATTAACTCTTTAATATCTGTATATTCTTCTATATCATGTCCTTGATAATTAGCATACTTAATAAACTCTACTATCTTAGGTAATTCTACATATTTATATAGTTTATCTGAATAGAAGATATCTTTATCTCCGTTTATTACTAGTTTTCCCCTGTTGATAACATATAATTTATCAACAATATCAAACATAAATGGTAATTCAGAATTTACTAAGATAATCGTCTTTTTATATTTATTCTTTAGCTTAATAAATAATTTTCTAAAATATTCTCTTTCCCTAAAAGTTAATCCTTTATCGAAAGATTCTATTACTAATACTTCAGGATTATAACTCATAGCTAAAGCAAAATTAACCTTCTTCTTTTCTACATAAGACAATGTATTAGGATCTCTTACTAAATAAGAATCATCTAATCCTACTATTGTTAAAGAATCAGTAATATGTTTAATAACATTCTTAGTCTTATAACCATAATTAGCCATAGCATTCTTTATTTCATCTTTAACAGTCTTCTTTAGATAAACATTATCTTCAAAAGATACAATACCTATTCTTCTTCTTAAATTATTAATGTTATTAATATGAGTAGTTCTTCTAATAATAACATTATCTAATTTAATTTCACCCTTAGTAGGTCTTTTAAGTACCATTAATAGTTGACCTATTATATCACTATAATCCATCCTTACTCCTACTATAGATGAACTATTAATAACCATATTTACTTCATTAAAATATTTCTTTTCGGAAGCAGTATTTTTATTCTCAGTGAATGTTAATTGATTAAATATTATTTCCATAATGCATCCACCATACCTTCCTTATTTAGATATGACTTATTAATTAATCCATACAATTGTAATTGAATAGATAAATCAACCATAAATGGTAAATCAAAACCTAATCTCTTTAAGATCTTTTCATTATCTAAGACATCCAATGTTCTACCATCAATAGCACTTATTCCATCATATAAACATAACAAATAATCAGTATATAAAACATCTTCCATATTACTTGTTACATTAATAAGTCTTATTTCTTTACTATTTAAATAATTTAATAGTAGAATCTTAGTTCTTGTATTTAAATCTATTAATAAATCATCTATAGCTATAAAAGAAGGTTTAATTAAAGCATATGAAAGAATCTTAACTAATGTTCTATCATTTAAGCTTAAATCATCAATCTTCTTCTTTAAAATCTTATTTATATTAAAGTAATCATTTATTTCATTAATAGCTTCATTTATTTCGGTTGGAGCAACATTCATATTCTCCATAGGATGTCTTAACTCTTCAATAACTAAATCATTTATAAAACTAGATTCTCTATATACAGCAACAATATTTCTTCTAACAGCATCTATATTAGTTTTGTTAACTTCTATTCCATCTACTAATACTGTTCCTTCATAATCTAATTCACCAGTTAAAATCTTAAGTAATGTAGTCTTCCCACTATTTGGTGTTCCAATGATACTTAAAGTCTTATCTTTTCTTAAAGTAAAGTTTAAATCTTTAAAGATATAGTTCTTCTTATCATAAGAAAATTTTAAGTTGGTAATCTTTAAACTACTCATCGGAATCACCTCACTTAGCTCTCTATTATACATAAAAAAAAGAAAAATTAAAGTATTAAAATACCTAATTTTTCTCTATATTTGAATTTTTCTATTTCTATAGCTTTTTTAGCTTTTAAACTCTTTGGAACATCTAAAATACGTTGATTAGTAGACCCTCTAAACTTAACATCAAAACTCTTCTTTTTAATTTCAAATCTACCATCTACTAAGACATCAATATTTTCTAATGCTTCTTTATAGTGTTCATTCTTTTCCATTAAATCTAATAGTTCTTCAAATGTATATCCAGTATATACCCAGACGTTCATATTATTATCATGAACACATTTAGCTAGTTCAGCTAAAGCTTCTACTTGAGCCATTGGATCTCCACCACTAAATGTAACTCCTTTTTGAAATTCAAGTTCAGCTATTCTTTCTTTTAAATCGTCTATTTTAGTTTCATATCCACCTTCAAAAGCCCAAGTTTCTGGATTTTGACATTCCTTACAATGATGTGGACATCCTTGAAACCAAATAACACTTCTTATTCCTTCTCCATCTACAATACTATCTACTTGTATATCTGGAGAAGCTAATCTTACATAACCCTTTTCCATTTTCATCACTCTACCTATTATAATTATACAATAAAAAAAGACTTATGTTCATAAGTCCTTTAAATTTTACATCAAAATAGTTAAGTATTAAGAATTATGATTCTAATCTATACTTTTTATAATTATCCATATATTTATTTATATGTTCTTCAATAAAAGGATATTTTTTTAAACAATTTTCTCTATCGTCAATTTTATTTTCAGCGGTATTATAGTGCACAGAACACATCTCTTTATCTTTAATAGAACTAATTGTAAACCTAATTAATGGAATTCGGCTATCATGATAATAAATTGACTTTAACCAAAAATCATCACTAGATAAAGAATAGTATATATTTCCATTTTTATAATTAATTTGAAAAAATTCATGATCACCAAACAACTTTTCAACAACAGATGCTGACCAAGATGTTTGAGTCCATTTTATATTTTCACTAAACCCGTTTTCAAGCAAGAATTGTTTATATTCATTTCTTTTATCATAGTGATTAAAATCAATTTTTTCTTCGTTCTTCTTATCACCAATAAACTTTTCCCTTAGATTAACTAATTTATCATTCTTCATTATTTCTTCAGCATTTATTTTTAATTCCTCATGTTTTATTTCTTCACCAGATTTATAAAAAACAACTATATATAATTCATTAGGTATATACTTAATATTACTTAAATCAAATATTTCGCTATATCCATAATTTTCTTTTACTACTATATCATTTCTAAAAGGTGTTAAAGCGATATAATCATTGTCTTTTTTATAAGCTAAAGTTCTATTAACGATAGCTTTTTCTTCAATACCACTATCACTTTTTATAGATAGTTTTCCATATTGCATTACATATTTAATATTAGATTTAAGAAAGACTCCAGAATCATAATTAAAATGTTCTGATTCACCTGTTAATTCATAAACAGTAACATTCTTATAATTACTAACAAAATAAATACCTAATAAGGAACCTACTATCACTAATAATAAAACTATAAAATAAACTATTCTTTTTCTAATAAGAACTTTATTCTTATACTTCATATATTCTTCAAAAACTTTATTATCTGCTTTTTTCTTTTCTCCATTCAATAGTTCTAATACATTAATATCGAATTCTTCACATAAACTATTTAAGATTGAGTAATCTGGCATATTATTGCCATCTCCCACCTTGAAACGGATTTACTACTTACCTTAAGCTTATTTGCTAAATCCTCTTGAGTCATATTCTTATTCTTACGTAACTCTGAAATAAATTTTCCAATCTTCTTTTGATTCATATTATCACGTCCTTGATAAATATATAGCACTATTCATGTTGATTTTGAAGGACGCAAAACGAGAAAAGTAACTAATTCATAAAAAAAGACTTATAGATATAAGTCCTTATTTCTTATAAATTCTATATTTATTAAAATTATCGACAAAATGAATATTACTAGATAGATATTCCTTCTCTTTTCCATAATAATTATATAAACCATTATTAAAATCGTATCTAATAACAAATCTTTCGTTGTTTTTCTTTGATTGATATCTCAACTGGATATCTTTTGAATTATCATCATAAGGAGAACTAGCTTTTACAATTACATCATCGTTTTCAAAATAATATGAAACATATTCGGCCACATAGCTGAAAGAAATATATTCATTTTTACCGATTTCTTTTTCTAAACAATTATAACTACACATTGTATGACAATGATCTTTATCGACTTCTACAAAACCATTCTTTAATAAAAAATCTTTATAATTATCAACACTATCATAATATGTTAAATCAATCTCCCTTGGAGTATTATTTTTAAATCCAGATTTTTCTTTTATATTTATTATTTTGTTATTATTCATTTCTTCTATAACTTCCATAGCTATTTCTTCATGAACAATTTTATCTCCTACTTTATAAAAAATAATTAAATACAAATCATTAGGAATATGTTTAATATTTTTTTCATTGAATACCTCTCCATATCCATATTCTTCTATAATTGTAGCTCCATCTTTATAACTAGTTACTAAATAATACCTATCATCATTTTTATAAGCAACTTCAACATCAACAATATCTTCTTCTTTTATATCATGATTAGTAATCACTAACTTACCATATTTCATCACATACTTAATATTTGATTTTAAAAGTATTCCATCAGTATAACTAAAATTATTTGATACAGCATTCAATCTATAAACTGCTACTTTTTTATAATTATTTAAAAAATAAATACCAAGTATTGAAACAATAACTAATAAAAAAATAATAATAAGGTATAGAATCCTTTTTCTTTTGTTTGCTTTATCTTTGTATTTCATATATTCTTCAAATACTTTATTATCAGCTTTCTTCTTTTCTCCATTCAATAGTTCTAATACATTAATATCGAATTCTTCACATAAACTATTTAAGATTGAATAATCAGGCATATTATTGCCATTCTCCCATCTTGAAACAGTCTTACTATTAACATTTAATTTATCTGCTAATTCTTCTTGTGTAAGATTCTTTTCTTTTCTTAATTTGGCAATAAATTCACCAATCTTTTTTTGGTCCATAATATCACGTCCTTGATTAACATATATAATACACCATTCAAAAGCTAAAGGACATAAAATGAGAACATGAAAAAAGAGTATATTTCTATACTCTATAATTTTGCAATTCTCCCGTATATACTAGTTTTAAACCATCTATATACTTAAAATCATCAGGTCTTACACAATTAGGTAAATTAGTAACTACATTTGATTCATCCAAAACAACTTTAACAAACTCTGCACAGTAAAGATGTTTCTCTCTCTTAAGTTTAATCCTAAACATCGCAAAAAATAAACCTAAAATATTGAAATCAAATGAGTCTTTATTTTTACTAAAATTATCAATATTCTCTTTTAATTTAGAATATTGTTCATCGCTAATTTGCAATGAATAAATAGCAGTTTTAGTCTTTTTAAATCTCTTAAAAGTACCAAAATCTACTCCCTCGTGTACATAACCTGCTGGAAGAATTAAATAAGGATTTTTGCGGCCGAAACTATACATCTTTTCTAAGTTTTCATCTAATGAAATTGATACATGAGAATATTCTTTCTTAGTATACAACTTCACTAACTTAGAAAGTAAAGTCCCAGTATAAGTCAATACAATATATACCTTCTTCATAACTAGAACCTCCTAATTACCTTGATCTGAATCTAAGATTGTAAGTATTTTCTCACCATCTTTAGTATACAGATACTTTTCTCTAGCATACCTAGCCTGGTAATCAGGATCTTGCAATTTAACTACTTCACTAGAAAGGCTCGCTTCCTCTTCTAGTAGTTCGTTATACTTTTTATCTAACTCAGCAGTCTGTCGTTTATTACTATAAATCTGGACGACATCGTTAAATATAGTACTTACAAGAATAACCAAGAATACGACCACAGCAAAAAGTAGAAACACTAATTGTTTCCATTCGGACTTGTATTTCTTCTGTAATACTTTATCCTTAGTTCCCATTTACAACCTCTCCTTATTAACAAAATTATACCACAGATAGTGACAAGTAAATATAAAGGAGAGACCCTGTTTACACAAATTAAACAAAATAAAAAACTCAATTTACATTGAGCTTTTAGAATTCTAATTTAACAACATCTTCATCAGATTTTTGTAATTCTTCATATGCTTTAAATATAGCGTCTTCAAACATTGTACGTGTTTCTTTGTTTACTGGATGAGCTATATCATCATAAACTCCTTCAGACACCTTTCTACTAGGCATTGCAATGAACATTTTGTCGTCGCCTTGGATTAATCTAATTCCAGTTACAACAAATGCTTCATCCAAAGTAACAGTAGCAATTGCTTTCATACGTGAATCTTCTTTTTCCTTATTTCTAAGTACTACCTTCGTAATCTTCATGTACAACACTCCTCCCAAGTTTATCTATACCTAAATTTTAACGCAAAATTGACAAAAATTCAACAATTTTCTACGCTTTAGGACTTGACAAAACGAGATTAAGCCTTCTTAATCTCGTTAGCAATATCTATAAAACAATCTAAAGGAATATTTTCTGCTCTACAAGTCAAATCTAATCCATAATTTTTAAGGATAGATTCAACTAATTCTAAGTTGTATTGTTTTAAATTATTTCTTATATTCTTTCTCTTCATTGAAAAGCTATCTTTAACTAACTTAAAGAACACATCTTCATTATTTGCTTTTCTTTGGTTTTCTTTTTTAGATAATTTAATAACTGCACTATCTACATTAGGAATAGGTTCAAAACATTTCCTACTAACAAAGAATAGTTTTTCTATATCATAATAGTAATTTAAATTAACGGTAATCATTCCATAATCCTTAGTACCCGTTTTAGCACTTAAACGATCTGCTACTTCGTTTTGAACCATCAAAACCATAGCTTCAATATCTAAATTACTATCAATCATTTTTTCAATAATAGGTGTTGTTATGTAATAAGGTAAATTAGCTATAACATATAGTTTATTATATTTGATATCTTTGATTTCTTCATTTATATCTACAGACATAATATCTTTAAATATTACTTTAGTTTTATCGTCTTCATATAATCTTAAGAAAGGTCTTACTCTCTCATCAATTTCAAAACATACTAAATTAGCATGATATAATTTTAAGAATTTAGTTAATGCTCCTTGACCAGGACCTATTTCAATAACTAAATCATCTTCCTTTACATCACAAGAATCAATTATCTTAGCCAAAACATTTTTATCTTTTAAAAAGTTTTGACCTAAACTATGTTTATGTCTAAAATCACCCATATTACCAACCTACTCTTATTACTTCGTATGTAATCTTTTGTCTTCCTATCTTTTTAGCGGCTTCTTTTTCAGAAGTCATTAATATATCTAAGTTATTTCTAAGTACCCCTCTATCTAGTACAATAGCATATATTGGTTTACTAGATAGCTTAGGTAAATTAAATTTAACAATACTTCCACATTTTAATGCTTTAGAAGAAGCTACTATTCTAACATTACCAAATGTTTTATCAGGATATGTAACCACTCCATTGTTCTTTACTTTATAAGATGACTTACAAGCTAACGTACCACCACACTTAGGACAATCTGCTCCATATCCCGTTAAACTACCTGTTAACTTAGTCCCTGTTGAGATATTAGTAACAGTAGGTGTTGTCGTAGTAGTCTTCTTTGTTGTAGTTGTTGTCTTTTTTGTCGTAGTCGTTTTCTTTGTTGTCGTCTTCTTAACTGTTGTAGTTTTCTTTGTTGTTTCTTTTTTTTCTTCTTTTATAACTGGTTTAGGTTCTTCCTTTGGCTGTTCGTCTACTTCTGGAACTTGTTCCACATTTGCTTTAACTCCCAAAGATTTATTAAAACTAAATTTTTCTGTTTGTACAGTTTTATTATTAGATCTAGACCATAATACAGTAGTTATAATAACTAAACATATTACAGCAATCTTACATATATTAAACCCCATCTTTATCCAGTTTTTATTTTTTTTCATAAAAAATTTCACCTCAAAAGATGTTATATATGATAACACTATCCTATTTTTATGTCAAAACACCTACAAACATTACTGTTAGTAATCTCACTAATGTCTTCTTTAGATACATTCATTTCTTTACTAATAAAATCTACTATATCATTAATATGACTAGAGTCATTTCTTTGTCCTCTAAATGGTACTGGTGTTAGATAAGGAGAATCTGTTTCTAAGAAAATCTTATCTATTCCTACTCTTTTTATAACTTCTATTAAATTACAATTTTTAAAAGTAACTACTCCATTAATACCAAGTAATAAACCCATCTTTAAATAAATCATTGCTGTTTCATAACTACCACTAAAGCTATGCATAGATCCTCTTACTTTGAATTTCTTTAAAGAATTAATCGTATCTTCAGTAGCATCTCTACTATGAATAATAACTGGTTTATTATACTTTTCAGCTAATGCTAATTGTTTTTCAAATAATTCTATTTGTTTTTCTCTATTTTCTTTACCATAGTGATAATCTAAACCTATTTCTCCAATAGCTACTACTTTAGAATCATTAATATGTTCTTCTAAATATTTTAAATCTTCTTCTTTATATGAATCAACAAACTCAGGATGAATACCAATCGCCCCATACATAAAATCATATTTATTAATTGATTCTAGTACTTCATCTATATCTATCCTATTAGTAGCATTATTGATTACAGCAACTATACCACTATCTTTAATCTTTTTAATTATCTCATCTAAATCTTCATAATATTCATGAAATAAATGACAATGTGTATCTATAAACATCTAAATCACCATCACAAGTATACCATATAACCATACATTTACTTAACATAGTAAAAATAAAAAAACATTTTACTTTTAATAAACAGTTTGTATAATTAAAGTATAAAGATAGAAAAGGATTGATAATATGGAAAAGAAAGCAACTCCTAAAAAATCAACTAGTAAAAAAACTCAAACAAATAGAACACAAAAAACTGCACCAAAGAAGAATAATCAAGTAGTAAAAACAACAAAGAAACAAACTACTCAAAAAAGACAAGTAGTTAAGAGTACAAACAATAATCAAAAGAAACAAAAAACTCAATTAAAATCTAATTTAAGTAGAAAGAATGCTAATACAGGTTATGTTTTATCATTAGCATCACTTATTACATGGGTTATTCCAATTGTTGGTACAATAATTGGTGTTACAGGCATCTATTGTTGCTATAGCGGTCTTAGAAGTAGAAGAGGCTTAGCAATGCTAGGACTTTTGATTAATATATTATTTTTAGGAATTTCACTAGTCAATATAAATGTTGACTTAGCATTAATGAATTAAAAAAATGGTTTAAAACCATTTTTTATTTTCTAGAAAATATCTACTTTACTAAATGATGATAGATAATAACTATCATCATTTTTTTTAAATTCTACTTCATAAGAATCTTTAATACTTGTAGATATGTATAACAATACTTTGTTATCATCTTCTTTATAATATAAATATTTAGGAACTTCATGATATTCGATAAAGCTTCCTTCTAAGAAATAACCACATCCTACACTATCTCCTTCTACATTACATAGAAAAGGTAATCCATCAATATTTGAATAATAGTTTATCTCTTCTGTAGGAACATATTCCTCATTAAACATACTTTTATATAAGTCCTTAACATCTTTAAGTTTTAAATCAAAAGTATAATCATTCCCTTCGGCTTCAAAGTCAACAGAAGGAGCTAAGTTTTGAATTACAACAGCTATTTTAGCTTCTTTAACTATCTTTTCATTACTATCAAACAAATCATAACTAGCAGCATAAGTAAAGAATTTATAGAACAATTCTTTTCCCATATCGTATTTTACTAAGCTTGCTTTTCTATTTACTTCATCTTTCTTAGGATCTTCTTTACACTTATCTTTTATTGAAATACCTAGAATAAAAGCTCCTATAGCTATTAAAAACATCAATACTATTACAATTATTTTTTTCATAATATCACCTATTTAATTATAACAAAAAAAAGAATAGATTAACTATTCTTTTACTTCTATTCTATCGAATAAGTGAACTGGATCAGGTAGTTCAGTTCCAACTTCTAATCCACCAAATTCAAATGTAGATTCAAAGCTATCTACTTTTGTATTTAATTGTTCTAATATCTTATCTCCTGTTTCAGGTAAGAAAGGTCTTAATAGAACTGCACATATTCTAATGCTTTCAAGTAAGTTATAGATTACAGTAGCAAGTCTTTCTTTCTTATCTTCTTCCTTAGCTAAAGACCATGGAGTAGTATCATCAATATATTTATTACATTTACGTAGTACTTCGAATATTTCTTGAATTGCTTCACCTACTCTTAGTTCATCCATTTTTTCAGTAACTACATTATGTAGATTTGTTACACTATCAATTAAATCTTTATCTAAGTCTTCTGCAACTTTATGATCAGGTACTTTTCCTTCAAAGTACTTTTTATTCATGCTTACAGTTCTATTTACTAAGTTTCCTAAGATATTTACTAAATCTCCATTAATTCTTTCGATTAATAAATCTCTACTGAACACACCATCAGCAGCAAAAGGTATTTCATGTAAGAAGAAGTATCTAACAGCGTCTACACCAAATTCTTCTACTAAGTCATCAGCATAAACAACATTACCGATAGATTTACTCATCTTACCATCAGCCATAATTAACCAAGGATGACCAAATACCTTCTTAGGAAGTTCAACTCCTAAACTCATTAAGAAGCATGGCCAATAAATAGTATGGAATCTAATAATATCCTTACCTATTAAATGTAGGTCAGCTGGCCACCATTTCTTAAAGTCATCAGTTTCTCTTCCATCAGTATC
>JAEEGL013677539.1_pt1 | contig 12310 bp, 10 predicted proteins | sample 9134231 | NCBI WGS metagenome assembly JAEEGL01 (sample SAMN16246548, study PRJNA631951) | gut metagenome | biome: gut microbiome; feature: rumen; material: fiber-attached | host: Bos | place: Iran: Karaj | collected 2018-10 | reverse complement strand
CCTTGATGAGGCGGGGATAGTCGATCAGCATATAGTCCTGATCGCAGACCACGCCGGCCACCTTGTTGCTGCGGATGAGATTCGTCCCCCCGCCGAACTGCCACATGCCGAAGCAGCTCTCCGGCTCAAACCGGCACGTCTCGCTCCAGGAGGCCACCCAATGGGGAAGCTCCGTCAGCTCGTCGTCGTAGAGGTAGGCGGAGAAATACCACAGGGAGCTATAGATCCCCGCCATCATGCCCCGCTCCTCCAGCCGGCGGCACCAGGCCTTCACGATGTCCGTCAGCTTCCGCTTACCCACCGCCAGCTGGCGGCTGTTCTCCACGTCCATATAGACCGGCAGCTCGAACTGCCGGCCCTTCAGCACGCGGTCGTAGAAAAAGTCCGCCTCCCGCCGGGCCTCCTCCTCCGTCAAGGCCCTGCTGAACCAGTAGCAGCCCACCGGCAGGCCCAGGGCCTTGGCGTTCCGGTAGTTCCGCTCGAACCGCCCGTCCACGTACAGGCCGTCGTCGCCGCCGCCGCCCTTGAGGATGACGAATTTCACACCCTCGGCCACGGCCTTTTCCAGGTCGAAATCCCCCTGCCAGCGGGAGATGTCAATGCCGAATTCTCTCATCGGGGCAGATGCCTCCCCTCTCTGTCTCCCCGTCCACCTCCGGCAGGCCGGCCACGCTGGTCAGCAGGGACAGGATCCCCGCCAGCAGCGAAGCGCTGGCCACCCGGAGCCAATCGATGTCGCTCATGACGGCGCCCACGCCGATCAGGGATACCGCCGCCTGCGCCACCGTTCTCACCGCGCGGATCGCCGCCGCGCGGAGCCATTTCCTGTTCATGTTTTCCTTCCTTTCTCCCGCCCTCCGGCGGGACCTCCTTCGTATGCCGCCCCACTCTCACCATATGCCCCGGCCCCCGCCCCGGTGCCCTTACGGCTCCACCGACCACCGGCCTATCTCCTCCCGGATCCTGTCGATGAAGGAGTTGCCCCGCAGGGCCTTGTAGGCCCGGTACTCCAGCAGGAAGTTCTCGTACTCATACTGCCGGATGGCCTTCCTCTCCCGGTTGCGGTAGTAGGTCCGCAGCATACTGCTGCGCAGCAGGCACTTGAGCCCCTCCCGGAGCCGGTTGGCCCCGGTGATCCGGTCCCGCACCGGCCGTACCAGCAGCACCACCGCCGCCGCCACGGCGGTGACGCAGGAGCACAGCTGGGAGAGCAGCATCAGCTCTTCCACGGTCTTTCACCTCCCTTCTCCCCCTGCTTACAGGGCGCCGGAGGCTTGTTGTTGACCCTTTCCGGTCAACACGCGAAAAAAAATAGCCCTCCCGCCTTGACAGGAGAGGTTTAATCTGTTAAACTTGCCTCAAAGAGAGGTTTAACGCGTTCGACCCATTGAAAGGAGCGGTGCATATGGCGACGCCGAAGATCTTTGAGAGCGAGTACCGGTTCTGTCTGATCCTGTGGGACCACGAGCCGGTGAACAGCACGGAGCTGGTGCGTCTGTGCAGGGAGAAGCTGGGCTGGTCCAAGGCCACCACCTACACGGTGATCCGCCGGCTGGCGGAGCGGGGCGTGCTGAAGAACGAAAACGCCGTGGTCACCTCCCTGGTCAGCAAGGTGGAGGTCCAGTCCGCCGAGTTGGACGAGCTGGTGGAGCGCACCTTCGAGGGCTCCCTGCCGGCCTTCCTGGCGGCCTTCGCCCGCCGGGAAAAGCTGCGCCCGGAGGACGCGGCCGCCCTGCAGCGGATGATCGACGAGTACGGGGAGGGACGGCAATGAGCGAGATCTTCCTGGGCTTCGTGAACCGCGCCGTCGTCGCCGGATGGCTGGTGCTGGCGGTGATCGTCCTGCGGCTGCTGCTGCGGCGGGCGCCCCGGTCCGTCGTCTGCCTCCTGTGGGGCGTGGCGGCCCTGCGTCTGCTGCTGCCCTTCTCCATCCCCAGCGCCGCCAGTCTGGTCCCCAGCGCCGAGACGGTGGTCCCGGCCTCCATCTATTCCGCCCGCCCGGTGATCGAGACCGGCATCCCGGTGGTGAACAGTCAGGTCTCCGACTATCTCCAGGACCACTACTTCGAGGGCGTCACCGTGCCCGCCGGCGCGGCGGCCCGACTCACCGACACCCTGTCCGTCCTCTGGCTGGCGGGCATGGCCCTCCTGCTCCTCTACTGCCTGGGCACCTATCTCCATCTGCGCTCCCGGCTCCGCACCGCCGTGCGCCTCCGGGACAATCTGTGGCAGAGCGAGTGGGTGGACTCCCCCTTCGTGCTGGGCCTGTTCCGGCCCCGGATCTACCTGCCCTTCTCCCTGGACGGGGACACTCTCGCCCACGTGGAGGCCCACGAGCGGGCCCATATCGCCCGGGGCGACCATGTGTGGAAGCTGCTGGCCTTCCTGCTGCTGGCGGCCTACTGGTTCCACCCCCTGCTGTGGGCGGCCTACTTCCTGTTCTGCCGGGATCTGGAGTCCGCCTGCGACGAGCGGGTAGTCCGGGATCTGGACGGCGAGGGCCGCAGGCAGTATTCCCGGGCCCTGCTCCGCTGCGCCGCCCCCCGGCGGCGGGTGGCCCCCTGCCCGGTGGCCTTCGGCGAGCTGGGCGTGGGTGCCCGGATCAAGGGCGTCCTCCACTACCGCAAGCCCGCCTTCTGGGTGGTGCTGATCGCCGTGATCGCCCTGATCGTCACCGCCGTCTGCTTCCTCACCGATCCCCCTGTGAAGGACGGCCTCCAGTGGCTCCGGACCCGCCGGTCCTATAACCTGGGAGAGACCTCCCTCCTCATCAGCTACGGCCCTGGCAGCCAGCCCTTCTACAATCACGCCCTCACCGGCGAGCAGCGGCGGGAGCTGTCCCGTCTGCTCCGCAGCGTCACCGACGACCAGCTCACCGACGCCGGCTTCGACATGGAGTATCCCCCGGGCGCCAGTCTGGTGTTCGGCGGCTCCGTCGCCCTGTCCCGGCCCATGGCGATCTCCCGGCCCGGCGTGGTCCTGCTGTACTACAAAGGTGCCCGTACCTACGTCAACTCCCCGGACCTGGCCAACTGGCTGGAGGGCGTCCTGCCCGGCGCGCCCCTGACGTGGCGCTGCACCTATTCCCACGGCAAGCCCGACAGCGGCCTGACCCTCTACATGGACTTCTCCTTCATCAGTCTGGAGATCCACCACGCCACCGGCTCCTTCGCCGGCGGCACGCCGCCCGTGTGCGTCAAGGAGGCCGACGGCAGCATCGCCGTCACCTCCGGCTGCGTTTCCGTCCTCTGGGACGGCGATCACTGCGCCACCTGGACCCCTCCCCAGTGGGACGGCACCGCGGAAAACGCCCCCGGAGCCGACACGTTCGGCCTCCTCTGGGCTGACAGGTCCAATCCCTCCGTGTACCGGAGGGCGGAGCTGCACGTGTTCCCCATGGTGGTGTCCGCCGACGGCCAGGAAGCCGTCATCGACTGGTACATCACCCCGGTCTTCTCCACCGTCCCCCTCCGGTACAGTCTGGAGGGCGGCGATCTGTTCCTCTCCACCCCCTATCCCGTCATCGACCGGGTCACCTTCAACGACTTCTACGGTGCCGAGGACTTTGACGTGGACGGCGACGGCGTGAAGGAGCGCTGCACCATGGGCATGGGCCCCACCTCGGGCCTGTTCACCTTCACCTTCGCCGCCCAGGCCGGGGACGAGGTGAAGTACGCCTCCATCTTCAACACCGGCTGGTGTACCCCCTCCTTCGTCTGGGAGAACGGCGTGCTGAAGGTCCGGGGCGTCGACGGGGCGAATCTCTACGATATCTCCGTCCGGGACCGGGCTGTGATCCTCTCGGCCGACGGGAAGGAGCTGCCCGCCTGGGGCGGTTTCCCGCCGGAGAGCTGACCCATATGCAAAAAAGAGCCGCGGTACCGATGGTACCGCGGCTCTTTTTTCTTTTTGTACGGGCAGCGCCTCCGCGCCGCGATCCGTCCTCGATCGCGTCCTCAATCCAGGGCGTCGTGGCTGTCGAAGGCGTCCCGGACGGTGCCGAAGCGGTCGAATTCCGGTTGCTCTTCGTCTCCTCCGCCGCCGGTCATCTTCATCTTCATCTCCTGCCACTGGGCCTTGGTGATGAGGATCTCCCGGGGCTTGCTGCCGTTGAAGGGGCCCACGTAGCCCCGCTCCTCCATCTGGTCCACCAGGCGGGAGGCCCGGGAGTAGCCCAGCTTCAGCTTCCGCTGGAGCATGGAGGTAGAGGCCTGGCCGATCTCCAGCATGATGTCCACGGCGGCGGGCAGCAGCTCGTCGCCCTCCTCGCCGGTGGGCTCGTCCTCGTCGGAGCCGGCCTTGCCCTTCTCGTCCTTCTTGGCGGCCTCCTCGATCTGCTTGATGACGCCCTCGTCGTAGTTGGTCTGGCCGTTCTCCTTCACGAACTCGATGACCCGCTCGATCTCCTCCGGGGTGATGAGGCAGCCCTGCACCCGCAGAGGCTTCTGCATGCCCAGGGGGAAGTACAGCATGTCGCCCTTGCCCACCAGCTTCTCGGCGCCGGCGGTGTCCAGGATGATGCGGCTCTCCATGGCGGAGGCCACCGCGAAGGCGATGCGGCTGGGGATATTGGCCTTCATGAGGCCGGTGATCACGTCGGCGGAGGGCCGCTGGGTGGCGATGACCAGGTGCATGCCGGCGGCGCGGCCCATCTGGGCCACCCGGCAGATGGATTCCTCCACCTCCTTGGCGGCGGCCAGCATCAGGTCGGCCAGCTCGTCGATGACCACCACCACGGTGGGCAGCTTCTGCAGCTCCGGATTGGCGGCGGCCAGGGCGTTGTAGCCCGCCAGGTCCTTCACGCCGTTCTCCGAGAAGGTCTTATACCGCTTCATCATCTCGAACACCGCCCACTGCAGGGCGCCGGCGGCCTTCTTGGGGTCGGTCACCACCGGGATCAGCAGGTGGGGGATGCCGTTGTAGGGGGCCAGCTCCACCATCTTCGGGTCCACCATGATGAAGCGGACCTCCTCCGGCGTGGACCTGTACAGCAGGCTGACGATCAGCGCGTTGGTGCAGACGGATTTGCCGGAGCCGGTGGTGCCGGCGATCAGCACGTGGGGCAGGCGGGAGATGTCACCCACGATGCTGCTGCCGCCGATGTCCTTGCCGATGGCGAAGGCCACCCGGGACTTGTGGTCCGTGAAGGTCCGGGACTCGATCACGTCCCGGATGCGGACGGCGGTGACCGCCTTGTTGGGCACCTCGATGCCCACCACGGAGATCTTGTTGGGGATGGGCGCGATGCGCACGCCGCTGGCGCCCAGGGCCAGGGCGATGTCGTCGGCCAGGTTGGTGATCTTGCTGAGCTTCACGCCCTGGTCCAGGGTAAACTCGTACCGGGTCACGGTGGGCCCGTGGATCACCTCGCCGGCGGTGGCGTCCACGCCGAAGGACCGCAGGGCGTCCGCCAGGCGGCGGGAGTTGAGCCGCAGCTCGGCCCCCACCTCGGTGATGTTGTTGGTCGTGCTCTGATCCAGCAGGGTGACGGGGGGATACTGATAGGCCGCCTCGGCGGGCTTCTTCTCCTCGATCTCCTGGGTCACCTTCCGGGTCTCCTCGTCCAGCTCCTCCTTCTGCATGGAGGCCTTCGGGCGGCGGGGCTTCTTCTCCTCCTCGGCGGGCTTCTCCCCCGCGGCCGGTCTGAAGGGATCCAGCACCTCGTCGGGCCGCTTCACCTCGGTGCCCTTGCGGGTAAAGAAGGTCTTTTTCTTGCCCGGAGGATCCAGCTCCGTCTTCGCGGTCTCCTCCCGCTTCTGCTCGCTCTGCCGCTCCGGCAGGGGCGGCGTCTCGTCGTCCAGGGGGAAGTCGATCTGCCTGCCGGCGCTGGGGCGGCGGGGCCCCTTCTCAATGGACTCCTGCCGGGAGGACACAGGGACGGGCTCCAGCAGCTCGTCCTCGTCGTAGTCCTCGTCCTCGTCATAGCGCCTGTGCTCCCTCACGGCCGTGACCACGTCGTCGTAGCTGAACCGGGCCGCACCCATCAGGGCCAGCAGCATCAGCACGATCAGCAGGATCGCGGTGATGGCCTTGCCGAACACGGCCTTCAGGCCCACCGCCGCGCCGCCGGAGATGACGCCGCCGCCGATGACGGACAGGCCGTCCCGCCACAGCTCCTTCACCATGGTCAGGCCGGGCTCATACTGGGCGTGGCTCAGCAGCAGGTGCAGCAGGGCGCCCGCCAGGGCCACCAGCAGCAGCGTGCAGACGGTCCGCAGGATCACCGGCTTGCCGCCGTGTCCCAGCTGGATCACGCCCACGGCTCCCAGAGCCACGGCGGAGAGCCAGTATCCGTAGCCGAACAGGCCCTTGATGGCCATGGCCAGGTACTTCACGAACAGGGCGTCCACCCGGAAATAGCTCACCAGTACGCACAGGGCCAGCAGCAGGCACACCAGCCCGCCCACCAGCCGGGCGACGCCGTTGTAGGGCGGCTTCTTGGGCGGGGCGCTTTTGGCGGCCGCAGACCGCTTCCGGGGAGCGCTCTTCTTCGGAGCGCTCCTGGCGGTGGCCGTATTGGTTTTTTTCTTCTGTTTCGTAGCCATAGATTCCCTCTCTTAATGGTTGATGGTGCCGATCACCAGCGTGATGATACCCACGATCCAGCAGTAGTAGGCGAAGGCCCCGAAGCGGCCCTTGTCGGCGATCATCTTCAGCAGACGGATGCACAGGTAGCCGGACACGGCCGCCACGACGACGCCCACCAGATATACCGGCACCTGGCTCCAGTCGACCCCGGCCTCCAGCGCGTCCTTCAGGCTCAGGATATTGGCGCCCAGCACCGCCGGGATGGACAGCAGGAAGGCGAAGCGCACGGCAAACCTCCGCTCAAAGCCGGAGAAGCGCCCGGCGCTGATGGTCATGCCGGAGCGGGAGATGCCGGGCAGGGTGGCGATGGCCTGGCCGACGCCCACGATAACGGCGTCCAGCCAGGTGGCGCTGCGCTCGTCCTTGCGGCCCTTGCGGATCAGGTCGCAGGCAAACAGCAGGAAGCCGGTGACGATCAGTGCTCCGCCGATAAAGCCCATGCTGCCGGACAGGCCCTGGACCTTCTTGTGTACGGGCAGCACCAGGAACAGGGGCAGCGTACCGATGATGATCAGCATGATCAGCCGGCGGGCCGGCGGCACCGGCACCGGCGTGCTCTTGTGGGCAATGTCGCCGATGCCCCGGAAGAACTCCACCACCATGTTCTTGATATCCTTCCAGTAGGCCACGAAGATGGCCAGCAGCGTGCCCAGGTGGAGCAGCACGTCGAAGAACTCCGGCACCTCCGCGTTGACGTGCAGCAGGTTCTGGGCGATGGCCAGATGGCCGGAGCTGGAGATGGGCAGAAATTCCGCCACGCCCTGGATCAGTCCCAGCAATATGGACGTCAGAATTGACATATTCGATCTTCTCCTGTCTCGCAAAAATCCCTTCGGCCGGACCGGAAGCGCGGCTGCAGCCGAGACTCCTCTATTATGTAAAGTAATTATACCATACCTTTTTTGAAAATTCCATACAATTTTCCCGAAAAGAAAAAACGACGCCCTCCGCCGGTATCTCCGGCGGAGGGCCGCTCGTTCACTCCTCGTTTTCCAGCTGTTCCAGGGCGGCCCGGGCGGCGTCCTGCTCCGCCTCCTTCTTGCTGCGGCCGGTGCCCGTGCCGATGGGCTGGCCGTTCAGCGTCACCCGGGCGGTGAACACCCGGGCGTGGTCCGGCCCGGAGGAGCCCACCAGCTCGTAGCGCAGCACCTGGTCGGCCTTGCGCTGCACCACCTCCTGGAGGGCGGTCTTGCAGTCCCGCCGCAGGCGCTCCGCGGCCTCCTCCCGGTCCTTGTTCAGCAGCACCCGGTGGATCAGGGCCCGGGCGGCCTCCATGCCGCCGTCCAGATACACCGCGGCGAACACGGATTCGGTAGCGTCGGCCAGAATGGACGGTCTCTGCCGTCCGCCGCCGCTCTCCTCGCCCCGGCCCAGCTTCAGGTATTCTCCCAGCCCCAGGCTCCGGGCCACCTCGTGGAGGCTCTCCTCCCGCACCAGGGCCGCCCGCATCCGGGTCAGATCCCCCTCCGGCGCGTCAGGGTGGGTGCGGTAGAGGTGCTCGCCCGCCACCAGGCCCAGCACGGCGTCCCCCAGGAACTCCAGCCTCTCGTTGCTGCAAATGCCGCCGCCCCTGTGCTCGTTGGCGTAGGAGCTGTGGATCATGGCCCCCTCCAGGAGGGCCTTGTTGCGGAAGGTGTAACCCAGCCGCTCTTCCAATGTCTGCATCGTCTTTCCTTTCTCCACATCTGAAAAAGGAAACCCCGCTGAGCCAGCGGGGTCTCTTTTTTCAAATGTTGATGGTTATCGTTTCGGCGTTCAGTCGCTGATCTTGCCGCTCAGATAGCGGACGCAATCGCCCACGGTCTTCAGCTCAGCCAGATCCTCTTCCGCGATCTCGCCGATGTCGAATTCCTCCTCCATGGCCATAACCAGCTCCACCAGATCCACGCTGTCGGCGCCCAGATCATCGGTAAAAGAGCTGTCCATGGTGACCTCCTCGGTCTCCAGCGCGAACTGCTCGGCAATGAGACCCTGCATCGTCTTGAAGATCTCCTCCATCGTCATGAGGGTATTCCTCCTTTCGCCGTTTTTTATCTTGGAAAATCATACGGCAATTGGTGTGCCGTGTCAATAGCATTTTTATGGCTATTTTGTGAATTCCTCTTTTTCCACTTTCATCAGTTCCACGTTGGCTTCGATGTCCGCGATGAGGCCGCTCTCGGCAAATTGCTTCGCCTGGCCCATGGCGTTCTCGATGGCCTCGGCGTTGGAGGAGCCGTGGGCCTTGATGACCGGGCGGGAGATGCCGATGAAGGCGGTGCCGCCCACCTTGTTGGGATCCATCATGGCCTTGAAGCTGTTGAGACCCGGCATCACCAGCAGGGCCGCCAGCTTGGTCAGCAGGTTCTTCCGGAAGATCCCCTTGATGGCGCTGCCGGCCAGGGAGCCGGTGCCCTCCAGGCTCTTGAGCATGATATTGCCGGAGAAGCCGTCCGTCACGATCACGTCGCAGCCGCCCTTGATGGCCTCCTTGGCCTCGATATTGCCGATGAAGTTCAGGTGGCCCTCCTCCCCGGCCCGGCGCAGCCAGACCAGGGTCTCCTTCTGGAGCTCGGTGCCCTTGCTGTCCTCGGCGCCGATGTTCAGCAGGCCCACCCGGGGGGTCTCCAGCCCCAGCACCCGTCTGGCGTAGAAGCTGCCCAGATAGGCGAACTGGACCAGATACTCCGGGGTACACTCGGCGTTGGCGCCGCAGTCGATCAGCACCGCCTTCCCGGTGGTGGTGGGGATCACCGGGGCCATGGCGGCCCGGCGGATGCCCCGCACCCGCTTGACGATCAGGGTGGCGCCGGTGAGCAGGGCGCCGGTGGAGCCGGCGGAGACCACCGCGTCGCCCTTGCCGTCCCGCAGCATCTGCAGGGCCACGCCCATGGAGGTGTCCTTCTTGCGGCGGAACACCGTGGCCGGATCGTCGCACATCTCCACCGTCTCGGTGGTGTTGGCGATCTCCATGCCCCGGGGCAGCTCCTTCACGCCGCAGCTCTCCAGGGCCTTGAGGATGGCCACCGTGTCGCCGGTCAGCGTCACGTCCACGCCCCAGCGCTTCTGTCCGGCCAGGGCGCCCTTTACGATCTCCAGGGGGGCGTTGTCGCCGCCCATGGCGTCAATGATGATCCTCATCTCTCCAGGACCTCCTCCTTCATGCGTTCAATGATCTCCAAGGACCGCTTCGACAGCTCCGCGTTCTTGTTGCGCTTGCCCTTGACCCGATAGCCCAGGGGCGGGATGATGCCGAAGTTGATGTTCATGGGCTGGAAATCCCCCACGCTCTCGCCGCTGACGTACAGGGCCAGGGCGCCGATGGCCGTCTCCCGGGGGAAATCCAGCGGCGCCCTCCCCGCCAAGCGGCGGGCCAGCTCCGCGCCGGCCAGGAACCCGCTGGCGCAGGACTCCACGTACCCCTCCACGCCGGTCATCTGGCCGGCGAAGACGATGCGGGGCTCCCGCCGCAGCCGGTAGTACCGGTCCAGCAGCCGGGGGGAATCCAGATAGGTGTTCCGGTGCATGACGCCGTAGCGCAGGAAGACGGCGTCGTGCAGGGCGGGGATCATGGAGAACACCCGCCTCTGCTCCGGCCATTTCAGGTGGGTCTGGAAGCCCACCAGGTTGTATACGGTGCCGTCGGCGTTGTCCTTTCGCAGCTGCACCACCGCGTAGGGATCCCGCCCGGTCCTGGGATCCGGCAGCCCCTTGGGCTTCAGCGGCCCGAAGCGGAGGGTGTCCTCCCCCCGGCGGGCCATGACCTCCACCGGCATGCATCCCTCAAAGACGCCGCCATCGTCGAAGCCGTGGACCTCCGCCTCCTGTGCGGCGCACAGCTCCCGCCAGAAGGCCCTGTACTGCTCCTCGTCCATGGGGCAGTTAACATAATCCGGCGTCCCTCTGTCGTACCGGCTGGCGAAATAGGCGCTGTCCATATCCACGCTGTCGAAGGCCACCAGGGGCGCCGCCGCGTCGAAGAAATGCAGGGTGCTGTCCTGGCCGAACAGCTCCGTGAGCCGCTCCGCCAGAGCGTCGGAGGTCAGCGGGCCGGAGGCGATCACCACGTCCCCCTCCGGGATCTCGGTGACCTCGCCGGGGACGACGGTGATGCGGGGGTGGCTCCGGATCTCCTCCGTCACCATCCGGGCGAAGCCGTGGCGATCCACCGCCAGGGCGCCGCCGGCGGGGACCCGGGTGGCGTCGGCGCAGCGGATGATCAGGCTGTCCAGCCGCCGCAGCTCCTCCTTCAGCAGGCCCACCGCGTTCTCCAGCTGATCCGAGCGCAGGGAATTGGAGCAGCACAGCTCGGCGAAGTACTCCGTGCTGTGGGCGGGCGTGGTCTTGAGGGGCTTCATCTCCCGCAGGGTGACCTCCACGCCCCGCTGCGCCAGCTGCCAGGCGCACTCGCTGCCGGCCAGCCCCGCGCCGATCACTGTGACGGGGCTCATGCTTCGTCCTCTCCGCTCTTGGCGGCGGTCTTTTTGGTCCCGGCCGCTTTCTTCGTCCCGGCCGTCTTCTTCGTTCCGGTCGACTTCTTCGCCGCCGTGGTCTTCTTCGCCGCGGTCTTGCCGGCGGTTTTTCTGGCGGGGGCCTTCTTCTCGGCGGTCTCCCCCGTCTCGTCCGGCTTCTTGTAGTAGCCCCGCTTCTCCTCCGGCAGGAAGTTGCTGCACTCGGGGTTGATGCAGAAGGGCCGCTTATGGCCCCGGCCGGCCCGCTTGAACATGGTCTTGCCGCAGACGGGGCAGTCGTCCTTCACCGGCACGTCCCAGGTCATGAAATCGCAGGTGGCGCCGCCGCCCCGGTTGTTGGTATATTCGCAGCAGTAGTAGGTGTACTGCTTGCCGCTCTTCTTGCTGACGCCGGTGCGCTTCATCAGCCGCCCGCCGCACTTGGGGCAGCGGCCCGGCATCTGGACCACCAGGGGCATGGTGAAGCTGCACTCCGGGAAGCCGGGACAGGCCAGGAAGGGTCCGAACCGGCCCTCCTTCTCCACCAGGTTCCGCCCGCAGACCGGGCAGATCTCGTCGCTGACGGTGGCGGGCACCTTCACGTACTCGCTCTCCCCGGCCTTGGACAGCCGGTCGGTAAACCCGTCGTAAAAGCCCCGCAGCACGTCCTTCCAGGGGGTCTTGCCCTCCTCCACGCTGTCCAGCTGCTGCTCCATATGGGCTGTAAACTTAGTATCCGCAATATCTGTAAAGTACTTTTCCATCCACCCGGTCACGGCGCTGCCCAGGTGGGTGATCAGCAGGTATTTGCCCTCCTTCTTCACGTAGCCCCGGTCCAGGATGGTGGACACGGTGGGGGCGTAGGTGGAGGGCCGGCCGATCCCCTGCTCCTCCAGGGCCCGGATGAGGGTGGCCTCGGTGTAGTGGGCGGGGGGCTGGGTGAAGTGCTGGCCGGACTCGAAGTCCAGGAGGGTCACGCTCTCGCCGGCGCGTAGCTCCGGCAGGGGCAGCTCCTTCTCCTCCTTCTCCTCGTCCCGGCTCTCCTCATATACGGCGGTGTAGCCGGCGAACTTCAGGGTGCTGGCGGCGGCCCGGAAGGCGTGCTTGCCGGCCTTTACCTCCACGTTCACGCTGTCGTAGACGGCGTTGGCCATCTGGCTGGACAGGAAGCGGCTCCAGATCAGCCGGTACAGCCGGTACTGCTCGCCGGTCAGGTCGTTCCGGATCTGGTCCGGCGTCAGGCGGATATTGCTGGGTCGGATGGCCTCGTGGGCGTCCTGGGCGCCGGCCTT
>JAEEGL013111882.1_pt1 | contig 12310 bp, 10 predicted proteins | sample 9134231 | NCBI WGS metagenome assembly JAEEGL01 (sample SAMN16246548, study PRJNA631951) | gut metagenome | biome: gut microbiome; feature: rumen; material: fiber-attached | host: Bos | place: Iran: Karaj | collected 2018-10 | reverse complement strand
TTTAAGGGTGTTGATCACTCATTTGCTATTCAGGCTGGTCGTGAAGTCAGAGTAATGGTTGTTCCTGAGCAGGTTTCAGATGCAGATATGGTGCTCATGGCTCGTGATATTGCCAAGAAGATTGAGGACGAGATGGAATATCCCGGACAGATCAAGGTTAATATTATCAGAGAGAGCAGAGCAACAGATTACGCTAAGTAATTATTCTGCTGTATTATTAGCAAACGTAGAGGCTATCCCGTATGGGATAGCCTCTTTTATGTTTGTATGATTATTAGAAATTTATTTTATAAAATCTGGTCTGTATTTATCTGAGATGATGAATTTTAATACATAAGCAAGTATTGCTGTTATGAGTACTTCACCTGCAAAAAGAACCAGAATATTGATGTTAGAGAATGCTATATTTTGTCCAAAGGTTGAAAGATGAAGTATTACGCAGTGGTGGAACAGGAAATATTCATAGCTAAAGGCTGCCAGAAGATCTATAAACTTCATCAGTCCGTTAGCTTTTTCAAATATCTTTTCCAAATGTGCGAATATGATAAATATGGTCACACACTGGATTGGAATCTGAAAACTGTCAACGCCAGGAAGCGTTACAGGGCATAGTACAAAGAACAGATTTATTATAATGCTGATATAAAGTGTTACTCTTGGTAATTCGTCTATTATGAGTATCAGGAACATTCCAAGGATAAAATCATAGATTTTTATCACCATATTCATATACATGGGAACTCCAGAAAATAATGGAATATTGTTATAGACAATAATCATGATAATGTAATAAACTGTTGCTAATATAATTGTAACAAATTTATTTTTTAGCATAGCCATGCGAAGTAGCGGGTATAAAAGATAGATGAATATGAGACATCCAAGGAACCACTCGCCGATACCAAGTGAACAGGTGGCAATTCCAAAGTTTTCAAGATATGCATCCATCCCAAGAAGGGTGAAGATAAAGCTGTAGGGCTTAATATCTTTTCCTGCAAAGGTATTGCTAAGCGATATCTGGCTGGTAAGTAGTAGGAATAAGAAGTAGCAGGCATAGACAATGTAAAAGGGAATGAGAATCTTTTTGAATCTCTTTATGTAGAACTCTTTAACATTGAAAGAGCCGTCTTTACTACTTAGGATAAGTCCAGCACCGGATAGCATAAAGAAAAGACAAACACCGATTTTGGCAATGTGCATGTTTTTGTTTTCGAAAAAAAAGCTGATACTGTCTAATTGTCTGATACCATATATATAAAGAGTTATCAACATGTGATAGAATACTATTGTGAACATTGAAAGAACTCTTAATACGTTCATGAAGTTATATCTTTTTTTCATACGACTGCTCCCGAAGTAGGCTTTATTACTAAATAATATAACATAATTTGTTCTAAACTATAATCAAAAGATAAGGAGATAAGCCATGCACGAATCCGGAGAAGACTATATCGAGACCATTTACCTTTTGAAAAAGAAAAAGGGCGCTGTACGTTCTATAGATGTTGCCAATGAACTGGGATTTTCAAGGCCAAGTGTTTCTAGAGCTGTTAGTATCCTTAAGGAAAACGGCCTTATTACCGTTGAGGGCGACGGAGAGCTTGTGCTTACAGAGGAAGGTGTTAAGACTGCCAAGCATGTTTATGAGAAGCACACAAATCTTACTAAATTCCTGATGATGACTGCAGGAGTTAATGAGAAAATAGCTGAAACAGATGCCTGCAGGATTGAGCATATCATCAGCCCTGAGACTTTCAAGGGTATAAAAAGATATATTAAAGAACATAAAGATAAATGAAAATGATATGATTCCCCTTAAGTAGACCAAGATCTACTAAGGGGAGTTTTATTTTAAATACAGGATTTCGCTTAGTCGAATAAGTCTTACAAATATAAGCCAATATGATATAGTTATGGGTGAGGTGTAAGAATATGTTACCTATAGAGTTTTGTGAGAGAATGCGCACCCTTCTGGGTGATGATGAATATGAAAAGTTTATAGAAAGCTTCGGCGACGATGAGGGTAGATACCATGCCCTAAGGATCAATATGCTGAAAGCTGGAGAAGCAGATACCATAGATGGAATCTGCGCTAAGATACAGGGAATTGGTTCCAATGTTCCATGGGAGGAGACTGGCTTTTATTATGAGGACAGTGCTTCACCTGGAAAGAGTCCATATCACGAGGCTGGTCTTTATTACATTCAGGAACCGAGCGCTATGGCGCCTGTTCATTTCCTTGATCCAAAGCCTGGCGAGACTATCCTTGATCTATGTGCAGCGCCTGGAGGTAAGTCTACTCAGATTGCGGTTAAGATGAAGGGTGAGGGAATCCTTGTTACTAATGAGATAAACAGAGACAGAGCAAAGATCCTTGCTCTTAATGTGGAGAGACTTGGAATAAATAATGCTCTTGTATTAAATGAAACACCGGAAAGCCTTTCAGATGTCTTTGAAGGCTATTTTGATAAGATACTTGTGGATGCTCCCTGCTCTGGTGAGGGGATGTTCAGAAAAAACGAAAATGCTTCTTCTGAGTGGAGCCCTGAGAATGTTGAAATCTGTGCTTCAAGGCAGGCAGATATTCTGGAAAGCGCGGCCAGGATGCTTCTTCCTGGAGGAAGGCTCGTTTATTCAACCTGTACCTTTGCGGTAAATGAGAATGAGGAGTCGATATTCAGATTCCTGGCTAAACATGCGGATTTCCATGTTAAGAAGATTGAACTATTTGACGGCATGGAAAATGCAAGGCCACAGTGGATATCTGAAAAATGCATTACCGAAAGTGGCGTTACTCCAGAGATAAAAGAAAAGCTCTTTGATGAAGTTCAAAATGCAGTCAGACTCTGGCCTCATAAGCTAAAGGGTGAGGGACATTTCCTGTGCGTTCTTGAAAGGGACGGAGAACTTATCACAAGAGATAAAGATAACTATGTGCCTGGTGGAAGAAATATTCAGGCCAAAAAAGAGATACAGAAGCTCTTTTGGGATTTTGCTGAGGAAACTCTTTGCTTTTCAGATAAGAAAGACAAAGTGCTGAAAAGTGGAAGAGCGCTTGATGGCATCATGTTTATGTTTGGCGAACAGCTCTATCTTTGCGATAGTAAGATGCCAGGAATAAATGGCCTTAAGTGCATGAGGCCAGGTCTTCATCTTGGAACAGTCAAAAAAGACAGATTCGAGCCTTCGCATGCTCTAGCTCTTTTCCTAAAAGAAGAGGACGTTGATCTTAAGATCGACTATGCTGAGGATAGTAGTGAGATCAGGCAGTATCTGAATGGTCAGACTATAAGATGCGATAAAAATGCCAAGAAGGGCTGGACTCTGATGCTTGTAAATGGTTATAGTATTGGTTGGTCCAAGCAGGCCGGAGGAGCACTTAAGAACCACTATCCAAAGGGTCTTAGGATAAATTACTAAATATATGGGAGAGCGTTTTGAAAAAGTTACTTGTTTACTTAAAAGATTATAAAAAAGAAACCATACTTGGTCCGCTTTTTAAGCTGCTTGAGGCATCCTTTGAGTTGATGGTGCCTCTTGTTATTGCGGCCATGATCGATAAGGGTATTGTAGGAGGAGATAAGGGTTATGTCATTAAAATGTGCCTTATCCTTATCCTTCTTTGCTTTGTTGGATTTATCAGCGCTGTTGCAGCTCAGTATTTTGCGGCAAAGGCAGCAACAGGCTTTGCCAAAAAGCTAAAGAAAGCTCTTTTTAATAATATTCAAAAGCTTTCATTTTCTGATATGGACAGAGTTGGAACAGCGGCAATGATCACTAGAATGACCAGTGATATGAACCAGGTTCAGCAGGGAGTCAATATGACAATAAGACTCCTTCTTAGATCACCTTTCGTAGTATTTGGCGCTCTGGTTATGGCTTTTACAATTGATGTCAGACAGGCGCTTATCTTTGCTGTTACGATTTTCCTTTTGTTCGTAGTGGTTGTATCTATTACTGCCTGGAGCATTCCTAAATATGAGAATATCCAGGGTGGTCTTGATGTGCTTCTTCGCTATACAAGAGAGAATCACACCGGTGTTAGAGTTATCAGAGCTTTTGGACTTGAGGACGAGGAAAAGAGTAAGTTCAATGCCCAGAACAACATTCTCATGGGAATGCAGAGATTTGTAGGAAGTGTAACAGCCCTTATGAATCCTGTTACCTATGCAATCCTTAATCTCGCCATCGCATTTTTGATCTACAGAGGAGCCATTATTGTAAATGCAGGAGAGCTGACTCAGGGCCAGATGGTAGCTCTTTATAACTATATGGGTCAGATTCTCGTTGAGCTTATAAAGCTTGCAAATCTTGTGCTTACAATGACCAAGGCAATTGCTTCCGGAAACAGAGTATCAGAGCTTCTGGAACTTAAATCTTCTATGGCTGATGGCAGTGTTGTAACCTTTGATAAGACTGAGGATCATGTAGTATTTGATAATGTTTGCATGAGATATGAGGGCGACAGTGAAGACAGCCTTGAGAACATCTCTTTTTCTGTTAAAAGAGGTGAGAAGATTGGTATTATTGGTGGAACTGGTAGCGGTAAGTCTTCTCTTATCAACCTGATTCCAAGGTTCTATGATGCCAAAGAAGGAAGAGTTTCAATCGATGGCAGAGATGTCAGAGAGTACAATTTGGAAGCTCTTAGAGAGAGAATCGGCGTCGTTCCTCAGAAAGCAGTTCTTTTCCATGGGACTATCAGAGACAACATGAAATGGGGTAACAAGGAAGCCTCAGATGAAGAGATATATGAGGCTCTTTCTATTGCTCAGGCAAAAGAAGTTGTTGATGGCAAGGAAGGTGGCCTTGACTTTATGGTTGCTCAGGGGGGAAAGAATTTCTCCGGTGGTCAGAAGCAGAGGCTTACTATTGCCAGAGCGTTAGTTAGAAAGCCGGAGATACTGATTCTTGATGACAGTGCTTCTGCCCTTGACTATATGACAGATAGGAAGCTTAGGGAAGCTATTGCAGGAATGAACAATCCGCCTACGACATTTATTGTGTCTCAGCGTACATCGGCAGTTCTTTCCTGTGATAAGATAATAGTTCTTGATAATGGAACTGTTGCAGGTATTGGTAACCATCAGCAGCTCCTTGAAAGCTGTGAGCTCTATAAAGAAATCTATGATTCACAGTTTAAGAAGGAGGGTGCGGTATGAAAAAGGGTACACTTAAAAAGGTATTGAAATATGCCGGAAAATATCGCTTTTTGATATTCCTGTCCATGATCCTTGCTATTGTGACAGCTCTTTTGTCACTGTATGTTCCAATCCTAGCAGGTAACGCTATTGATTGCCTTATTGGAAAAGGAAATGTGGATTTTGCAGAGGTTACAAGGCTTCTTCTTGAGATGGTAGGAATAATCGTGTTCATATCCATTTGTCAGTGGATCATGAATACAGCCAATAATAAGATCACATTTTCAGTTGTCAGAGACGTAAGAACAGAGGCTTTTGCCAAGCTTCAAAAGCTTCCTTTCGATTATCTTGATACTAAGCAGACTGGAGATATTGTATCTAAGATCATTTCAGACGTTGACCTGTTTTCAGATGGTCTTTTAATGGGCTTTACACAGCTCTTTACAGGAGTAGTGACTATTGTAGGAACTCTTGTATTCATGTTCTATCTGAACTTCAAGATAGCGATTGTAGTTGTTGTGCTTACACCGCTGTCACTGTTTGTTGCTAAGTTTATTGCGGATAAGTCCTTTAGCCTTTTCAAAAGACAGAGTGAAGCTCGTTCAGATCAGACATCCTTTATCGATGAGATGGTAGGAAACCTTTCTGTAGTTAAGGCCTTCGCTCATGAGGACGAGAACATGGAGGTCTTTGATGACATCAATGAGAGACTTGAGAAGGCAAGTATCAAGGCTACCTTTATTTCGTCTCTGACTAATCCTGGTACTAGATTTATCAACAACATTGTATATGCTGCAGTTGCTCTATTTGGAGCATTTGCCTGCATTGCGGGTGGCATGAGTGTCGGCGGCCTTACTATTTTCCTTAGCTATGCCAATCAGTACACCAAGCCATTTAATGAGATTTCAGGTGTGGTTACTGAGCTTCAGAACGCCTTTGCCTGTGCAGAGAGAGTATTTGCGCTTATCGAAGAAAAACCTGAGCCGGCTGATAAGGATAGTGCTCCGGAAAAGCTTGAGGTTTCAGGAAATGTTGTCGTAGATGATGTCTCTTTTTCCTATGATAAGAGCCAAAAGCTTATTGAGAACTTGAACCTCGATATTAAGAGCGGCCAGAGAGTTGCTATTGTAGGACCAACCGGAAGTGGAAAGACAACTCTTATCAATCTTCTCATGAGATTTTATGATGTAGATAACGGTAGCATCGCTATTGATGGCTATGATATCAGAGATATTAAAAGAGCCAGTCTTCGCAGCAACTTTGGAATGGTGCTGCAGGAAACATGGCTTAGGAATGGCACAATTAAGGACAATATCACTCTTGGAAGAGAAGGATTTACTGACGAAGAGATCATTGCTGCGGCTAAGGCGTCTCATGCCCACAGCTTTATTAAGAGACTTCCAAATGGCTACGACACTGTGATTTCTGAAAATGGTGGTAATCTATCTCAGGGACAGAAGCAGCTTCTTTGCATTACCAGAGTTATGCTGTGCATTCCTCCTATGCTTATACTTGATGAGGCTACTTCATCTATTGATACCAGCACTGAGATCAGAATTCAGAAGGCCTTTAACAAGATGATGCAGGGAAGAACAAGCTTTATCGTTGCTCACAGACTTTCTACGATCAGAGAGGCTGATGTTATCCTTGTTATGAAAGATGGACATATTCTTGAACAAGGAAACCATGAAAGTCTTCTGGAGAAGAAGGGCTTCTACTATGAGCTTTACAATAGTCAGTTTGCGTGATATATCTTTATACGATAATATGTATAATGAAAGTAGCGTAAAAACGTCATCATTTTCTTGATGAATATGGAGAAAACATGAATAATCAGAATAGACCTATAATCGTAATGGGGCATAAGAATCCTGATACGGATTCTATTTGTGCAGCTATTACCTATGCTAATCTGAAAAGAAAAATAACAGGTGGAAATTATATTGCCTGCAGAGCAGGACATCTTAACGAGGAAACACAGTTTGTTCTTGCACACTTTGGTGTGGAGACTCCCTCTTATGTTAAAGATGTCAGAACACAGGTTAGAGATATGGAGATCAGAACATTGGAGGGAACAAAGAGAGATCTTTCCCTTAAAAATGCCTGGTCCAAGATGAGAGATGCCGGAGTTGTTACCCTTTGTGTAACTGAGGGCGATGAACTTACAGGAATCTTAACAACTAACGATATTGTAGAAACTTATATGGATGTTATTGATCCACATATTCTGTCAGATGCTAAAACCTGCTATAGAAACATCGTTGAAACTCTTGATGGAAACCTTTTAGTAGGTGAGATTGATGATGTTCTTCAGAAGGGTAAGGTTGTAATTGCAGCAGCTAATCCGGATATGATGGAGAATGTTATTGAGGAAGGTGATGTTGTTATCCTTGGTAACAGATATGACATGCAGCTTTGTGCGATTGAGATGAATGCTGGATGTATCATTGTCTGTGAGGGCGCTGATGTAGCCAAGACTATACAGATCCAGGCCAAAGAGCATGGTACTAAGATCATCACAACACCTCATGATACCTTCATTGTGGCAAGGCTTATAAATCAGAGTATGCCAATTGAGCATGTTATGAAGACGGATAACCTTGTAAGCTTCCACATGGATGATTACATTGAAGATATTCAGGAAGTCATGGCTCAGATGAGACATAGATATTTCCCTGTACTTGATAAGAACAATCAATATGTTGGTATGGTCAGCCGAAGAAACTTCCTGGGTGCCAAGAAGAAACAGCTTATTCTTGTTGACCACAATGAGAAGAATCAGGCTGTAAACGGTGCTGACAGTGCTGAGATCCTTGAGATCATCGATCACCACAGACTTCGTACAATTGAGACTGCGGGCCCTGTATTTTTCAGAAACCAGCCACTTGGTTCTACTTGTACTATCATTTATCTTATGTACAAGGAATTCCAGGTTGAGATTGATAAGACTATTGCAGGTCTTTTGCTGGCAGCTATTTTGTCAGATACACTTATGTTCAAATCACCTACCTGTACAGTTATCGACAAGAATGCAGGAGAGGAGCTTGCTAAGATTGCAGGCATAGATTATGAGACTTTTGCCAAAGAGATGTTCCATGCCGGATCAAATTTAAGTGGTAAGAGTGCAAAAGAGATTCTTCATCAGGACTTTAAAAAGTTTACTGTTGATGATATGACGATTGGAATTGGACAGATCAATTCCATGAGTGCTGAAGAACTTTCCGAGATTAAGGAAAAGATCAAGCCAGAGCTTAAGAAGGTGGCTTCTGACGATGGTCTTGATATGTTGTTCTTTATGCTGACAAATATTATCGATGAGTCTTCAGAAGTAGTATTTGCTGGCAGCAAGGCGCAGCATACCCTTAACTCGGCATTTGGTGTAAACGTTGATGGGGATAGTGCTGTACTTCCCGGTGTCGTTTCCAGAAAGAAACAGCTTCTTCCATCTATCGTAGAAACCATCCAGCAATAATATTACATTTGGGGGAATGTGTATGGACGAGTTACGGATGAAGTTACTACACGAGATCATGGGAGTCTATGGTCCTAATCAGGGACAGAGCATTGGGGCGGTGATCATACCGGCTTTTGTTTCTGATTTTAAGAGTGTCGTGGAGAAAAGCCAGGACACTGATGAAGTATCTGAGGAGTACATGACAGAGGATAAGAGAATCCATCTTGTTTTGTACGGAAGAAAATCTCTTGGCAAAAAAGGGGTGACAACCTACGTGACAGACGCAAGGTTTAATGGCAAGAGACTTTTTGAAGGCTTGGAAGATCAGCATATTACAATCTGATTAAATAAAAAGTTGAAAGAGTAACCTATCGTATGACATCAAATTCTAATAGCGAAAACTTAAGGTGGAAAGCGGTCAAGACAGAGCATTTAGTTCAGGATGCCTGGATTGACTTTAGAAGATGCGACTATAAACTACCAAATGGCGAGATAATTGGCCCTGTATATAATTATTCCAAACACAGTTTTTCTCTTGTGGTTGCTACTGATGAAAATGGCGATTTTGTCTGTGTCAGACAGTACAGACATGGAACAGATGAGATTGCGACAGAGTTTCCGGCAGGAGGAATAGAGTACAGGGAAAAGAGTGAAGTTCCATATATAACTCCTGAAAATATAATAGCCTCAGAAGAGGATGCCTTTGAAGCTGCAAAGAGAGAGCTTCTGGAAGAGACAGGATATGCTTCTGATAACTGGACACATCTTCTGACAGTGCCAGCCCATGCCACACTTTCTAACAGCAGAGTACATATCTATGCGGCTACTAATTGCAAGAAGGTAGGTAAACAGGAACTGGATGAAACTGAGTTTTTGTATGTGAAGGTTCTAAGCGAAAAAGAGCTCCTGGAAAGAATAAACAGTGGCGATTTTATGCAGGCTCTGCATATACTTGCTTATTACCTTTACAAGGATAAGATTAAGTAAACAAAAAAACCGTAACCAAATAGTTTCATTGGTTACGGGTTTTTAGTGCCGGCAGTGGGACTTGAACCCACACGTGGTTACCCACAACAGATTTTGAGTCTGCATCGTCTGCCATTCCGACATGCCGGCTAATTGCAAATATATAAGCTGTCCGTCTTGACGCCGAACAGCTTATTAAATATAACACAGAAAAGTACCATGTTCAATAGTTTTGAATTAAATTATACAGCTCTTTTGGATGAGGATGCTGAACTAAGAAGTGCCTTCACCTGTGGATCCTGCATCATCTTGATTGATTCAATGGCGCATTCATAAATCTGTGCCAGCTGTTTTGTCTCAGGATTATTTGCTGTTGATAAACATCTATTTTTAAGAAGTGTAAAGTGTTTGATGGCTATATCTGCAACATCCTGTGATATTCTCTTTTCCTTGCAATAAAGTGTTCCTGTCTTAGAATCAAATCTTGATGGACGGACAGTTGTACTTGTTGCGTATTCTCCAGCTCCCATGGATGCTGCTAATTGATTGATCAAATCTGCTCTGTTGATAGCCATTTTTCTTTTTCCCTCTCTAAACTTTATCTTATCTTTTCTTTCTCGAAATCTCTTAATCGTTATATCACAATAAAAAGAATATGATAAGGTCATTCACAAATTCTACTCATTTATCCATAACAAGCACAAAAGCTAGTAAACAATTATCGTTTGATTTGTGATTAATTAACAATAAATAGTGAAAATTAAAATCAAAAATAGTTTCTTAAGATGTATTATTATTTCTATTTTTCTTTTTTAAATTGTTAAACGTAGTATTTTTCTAGGGAATATTCACTTATAAATTAAAAAATGGTATAATATATTCGTAATTTTGTCTAGCTTGTTTTCTTAAAACGCGAGGGAAAAGCATGAAATTAGTATCTGTAGATAAGCTTGAACCCGGATTGGTGGTTTCCGAAAATATTTATACCGTCGATGATCGTCTTGTCCTTTCGAAGGGCACTGTTCTTGATGATAAGGATATAGCCAGAATTAAGGCACATTCCTTATACAATGTTTTTGTCGAGGATAAGAAACAGCCAGTAGAAACCAAGGCAGAAAAGCCTTCTGCAGATATGTCTTATGCTGAAAAGCTAAGGCAGACAGAAGAGTTCATAAAGTTCAAGGAACATATCGAAGAAAATGCTGAAAAGCTGGAAGAAGCTTTCAGGATGATCGCAAATGATACAATGCAGCTGGATATAGAACGACTGACCGAGCCTGTTTACAATCTTTTCGTTGAGGCTGGCGGAACTTCCGGAATCTTTGATATGCTTCATAACTTAAGAGACAACAGTGATGCGGTTTACATGCATTCGCTTAATGTTGCTCTTATCAGTAATACACTGGCCACATGGATGAGGCTTTCCAGTGAGGAAATTCAGCTGGCTACGGCAGGCGGACTTCTTCATGACATCGGAAAGGTTTTGATGCCAACTGATCTTATCAATAAGACAAGCCCGCTCACTGAATATGAAAAGAAGGCTATGAGAGAGCATGTAGTTAAAGGGTACGATCTTGTTAAGAGTAAAGACATCGATGCACATATTAAGAACTGTGTTCTCATGCATCATGAGCTTCGTGACGGATCAGGATATCCTCTTGGAATCAAGGGAGACCAGATAGATCATATCGCCTCTATTGTAACAATTGCTAATGTCTATGATGATCTTACTTCAAAGAGACTTTATAGAGATTCTATATGTCCATTCACTGTAATAGAGCACTTTGAAAAAGAGGGAATCGAAAAGTACGATCCAACAGCGATAATCACGTTTTTATCTAATATTGTAAATACGTTCATAGCCAACAGGGTTCTTCTTAGCAATGGACAGTCAGGAGAGATCATTTTTATAAATCCTGAGAATCTTTCAAAACCCGTTGTAAAGTGTGGTGCTCAGTACGTAGATCTTTCAGCTAAAAGAGAATTATCTATAATTTCAGTTGTTTAATTTCTATATTTGGGTAAAAGTGCACAAAAGCAGGAAACGAAATTTGTAGAATGAGTTTCTTGCTTTTTTTATGCTCGTACTGTATTATGATAGCGGAAACTAATTGCTATAAATTCGGTTTCCCGTTTCCAATAAGTTTACAGCCAGACTTGGATTGCAGATTTTGAGCAATTGATTTTGCTGGCAGAATGGATGAGGCAATGAACGATAGAGCAAAAGTGATTTTCGGCAACAGGATCAGTGATAAGGATTATAATTCTGCACTTAAGTCCAAGAAAGGCTATATTAAGAAGTACGGCGACGACTCAAACGTCGATTACAAGGCAAATGTTACTGACAATAAGGTTATCGGACCTTTACTTGGAGTAAAGAATATTGAGGTTTCTTCTAAGGAATTACCTGGAAGTGAGAAGATAGATACTGAAAAGGGCATCATCGTAGGAAATATCCGTATGGGATTTGGCCACTACAGAATCTCAATGGCTATGGCTTCTTATGCCAAGCATTTAGGATATACTCCATATTGGATGGACCTTAATTCATATAAAGAGACAACATGTACCAAGGTTATCGGACATCAGAATGATCTTTATTCTCTTGGATCAAGACTTTCCAAGAATGCATTATTCAATAAGCTTGTTTGGGAGCCAACTAACTACGAAGGTTTCAGAGCTCTTACATATAATGCAAAAGATCAGAAGAATGCTGAACTTATGGCACCTGTATATAAAAATGTTCCTA
>JAEEGL012476289.1_pt1 | contig 12310 bp, 9 predicted proteins | sample 9134231 | NCBI WGS metagenome assembly JAEEGL01 (sample SAMN16246548, study PRJNA631951) | gut metagenome | biome: gut microbiome; feature: rumen; material: fiber-attached | host: Bos | place: Iran: Karaj | collected 2018-10 | reverse complement strand
TCATCGTCAGCATTGATGTGAAGCAGTTCGTTTTTGTATCTGAGCAGATAGAGCCTTCCGCAGACTAATTTGTATTTGCTCGAGTAAGCCGATTCCATAACATCACCGCTTAAGAATATATAGTTGCCGCGTTCAGACCGCCTGATCCTGCATATGGCCGTGAGTCTGTATTTGTCTCCGTCATATGTATATACGATCACTCCGGAATAAAGGAGCATAAATGCGATAAGCGCAAGCAGCGCGGCAAGCAGTCCTCCTCCGACGGAAGCAGCCGCCTTGAACACTTTGGTCCTGTAAAAAGGAATTTTGCCATCGCTTATATCTGCGGCGGCATCACGGTCTTTTATGCTTCCGAAGAGTTCATTCGGAACTTCGTTTTCATCCGCATTCAGATCTTCATCGGTATCGCTTCCTGCCGGTGTCTCTTTATCATCAGTCCCGTCATCATCTGAGTTGCCGGAATCGTCGTCATCATCATCCGGATCATCATCGTCATCATCATCTGATCCGGGTTTCTTTTTTTCATCGTCGTCATCTTCGGATCCCGGCTTCTTCTTTTCTTCATCATCATCGTCGTCATCGTCATCGTCGTCATCGTCATCGTCGTCATCGTCATCATCGTCATCGTCGTCATCATCGTCGTCATCATCGTCATCGTCATCGTCGTCATCATCATCATCGTCATCATCATCCCCCGGCTTCGGAGGAGTCGAATAACTGTTGGGGACAGTCAGCGTTGAAGTGTTGCCTGCATTGTCCCTGGCAACAACCCTGAAGCTTCCGTCAACGCCCCTGTATTCAATGACTCTGTCCGTCCAGCTTGCGCCGTCATCATAGGAAAACGCTTCAGCGGGGATTCCTGACTTATCGTCTTTGGCTTCAAAAGTGAATTTCCTGAACCCGGAGTTCTTATACCACGTTTTGGGCGTATACGTATATGTGATTTCCGGACCTTCGCTGTCGATATTGCTTATCACAACATCCCCCGAAGATACATTGCCGCATGCATCCTTAACCTTCACATCATAAGTTCCGTTTTTGGTAAAAGTATGTACGGATTCGGATGTCCAGGTTGCGCCTCCGTCATAGGAATATGCTTCGGCCGCCAATCCGCTTCCGGGCGATCCGTCAGGCTGTAAGTCGCTGGCAGTCACTGTGAGCATGTTGACCGGATGCCAGCCTTCAGACGTATCGTATACGAGCGAATCGATTGAAGGCGGAGTCCTGTCTATATTGGATACGTTCAGCATAAGCGATGTCTGCGCCGTATCGAATTTGTCCGCATCCACCGATACGGAGGCCGTATAAGTCCCGTTTTCAGATACGGTTACGCTGTCTGCACCGGTCTCTGCGATGCATCCCGACGAAGCCCCGAACGTAAATGTTCCGAATCCGCCCTGCGATATCACGCCTTCGGGATCGTCAAGGGAAGCCGCAAGTGTTACGTTGCCGCTCGTCCAGTCAGGCGTCATATTGGTAAAAACAAATGTTCCGTACGCCCGCTCTTCGAGTCCGCATCCGGGATCATAGTGGTCAGTGTCGACTCCTTCCTCATACTCGCAGTCGAGCTCATATGAATCTATGGAAGAAGTGGATTTGGTACATGTCAGATAATTATGCGAACTTGTCAGTCCCGTATAAGGATTGCCGCCGCACTGCGTACAGGCTATCGTGACGGTCCTCGTCTCAGTGCCCCTGCCGCAGGCAGAATGTGACAGAGTTACGCTGTAGTTCACCCTTTCGGTAGCGCCGTGGATCGCGCACACGGCATTTTCGCTGTTTATGTACTGGCACGAAGCCGGCTTTACGCTGCACCCGCTGTAACATGAATATCCGTGCGTATGATAATGCGGTTTGTAGCAGGGACCGCCCGATTCTTCATCGCCTTCGTGATAATGCAGCACCGGCACGGTATAGCACCCGCCTTCTACATGTGTATCGCCTCTGTGTGTATGTGTGATCTGTGTTGATACCGTATCTTCACCCAATGCGGATACTTTAAGGATATGTGTATTAAAGACTGTCAGGCTTATCAGAACGCCTGCTATCAGAAACAGGAGAACGCGCACCGGGCGTTTCCCGTAATGTAAATAGAACATAAAAAAACCTCCCGTAAAAACAAAATTAGCCCGATGAATGATCGGTTTGCTGATTTTCTTTTTACAACAGGTGGATTTAGAATAGCACAGCAACAGCCAACTGTCTATAGCAAAAACACGGTCTATAGTGTAGAATTGTCTGGTATGGAGGAAAGCGCATGATCACTGTATCAGTCTGCATGATAGTCAAAAACGAATCAAAGATCCTTGCAAGATGCTTAGATTCGCTCAAAGGGATCTGGGACGAACTCATAATAGTAGATACCGGTTCCGATGACGATACTATCGATATTGCAAAAAAATATACCGACAAGGTATATGAATTTGCGTGGACGGGAGATTTTTCCGAAGCCCGCAACTATGCGCTCGATCACGCAACCTGTGATTACATTTATACAGGCGATGCGGACGAGATCCTGGAGGGCGAGAATATTGATGCGTTCCTCGCACTTAAATCCTGCCTTGATGAAAAAGTGGATGTGGTCCAGATGTACTACGGAAATCAGCTTGAGCAGGGTACTGTTTATAACTTTGACAAAGAGCTCCGCCCCAAACTGTTTAAGAGACTGCGTCCGATCAGATTCATGGATCCCATTCATGAGACGCTTGACCTTGATCCCGTTATCTTTGACAGCGATATCGTGATCACCCACAAGCCGCTCACACAGCATTCGGGACGGGATCTGGCCGCCTTTAAAAAGATCATAGCGTCAGGCGAAAGATTATCTTCAAGGCTGTTTGAATTCCTCGGCAGGGAACTGTACATGCACGGAACGCTTGAAGACTATGAGGCTTTCGCGGATTTCTTATATGAAGTGACATGTGATACGAGCAGAAGCGTTGACGAGGTCAAGGAAGCCTGCACGCTGCTTGCACGGTTCCACAGACTTGCAGGAGATGCGCCGAAGATGTTTGACAATGTCATCAAGGTCATGGCGGATGAGTGCAATTCCGAAACCTGCGTGGAACTTGGAAATTACTACATGGATTTAAAAGATTACGACAACGCGGCCATATGGTTTTTTAACGCATGCAACGAGGCGCTGCCCGTATTCAGCATACATGCCAAGACAGACATACCCTTAAACGCTCTCGCAGATATATATGAGATACTGGGCAATGAAGAACTTGCGCATGATTACAGAATGAAAGCTTTGGAGGATCACAGTGATGTCCTGGAAGGATAATGTACGCAAAATGGTTCCCTACGTCCCCGGCGAACAGCCGCAGGGCAGGGATGTGATCAAATTAAATACGAACGAGAACCCATATCCGCCCGCGCCCGGTGTGGCTGAAGCCTTAAGAGGCATGGCGGATGATTATGCCGTGATGCGTAAATACCCCGACCCCGACGCCACAATTTTAGTTAAGTCGCTTGCGGATTATTACGGCGTAAAAGAGAATATGATCTTTACCGGGATTGGAAGCGACGACGTGCTCGCGATGGCGTTCATGACATACTTTAACTCCGACAAGCCGATACTTTTTCCCGATATAACATATTCTTTTTATGAAGTATGGGCAGCGCTGTTTAACATACCGTTTAAGATGCCGCCTCTAAAAGATGATCTTACGATCGATCCGGCTGACTACATGTGTCCAAACGGCGGTATCGTCATAGCCAATCCCAACGCTCCGACTTCGCTTTACCTTGAACTTTCGCATATCGAAGATATCATCAAAGCCAATCCCGAAAGCATTGTGATCGTGGATGAAGCATATATCGATTTCGGCGGCGAATCGGCGCTTCCCCTTATTGATAAGTATGAGAATCTTCTGGTAGTCCAGACTTTCTCCAAATCACGTTCGATGGCGGGCGCGCGTATCGGCGTCGCATTCGGATCGGAAACCCTGATCGGTTATCTTAAGGATGTGAAGTTTTCTTTTAACTCATATACGATGAGCCACGATGCGATCAGGATAGGAAGCGCAGCGGCATCGCTTGCAGACGTTGATTACTTTAAAGAAACCACGAAGAAGATCATATCCGTAAGGGAAGAGGCGATACAAAGACTTACGGAATTTGGATTTGACTGCCTTAAATCTTCGACCAATTTCATCTTCTGTACGCATGAAAAGATCAAAGCTTCATTGATATACGAAGAACTTAAGAACCGTGAGATCTATGTCAGATACTTTAACAAACCGCGTATTGACAATTACCTGCGTATCACGGTCGGAACACCCGAAGAAATGGAGGGCCTCTATAAGGCTCTTGACGAAATAATAAATCAAAATGCATGATGCCCGGAGGTTTTTATGAGCGCACTTACTGACCACATAGTTCAGGCTTTTTCTACCAACACCTACACACAGTACATAGCCTGTTTCATAGTTTCGATGATCCCTCTTATAGAGCTTAGGGGAGCGATCCCGGTTGCCTATATTTTTAAAGGACTTAACCCCGAGTTTAATCTTCTGCTCGGTTATATCATCATCGCGGTCGGCAACATGATACCGGTCCCGATCATATTCTTTTTTGCAAGGAAAGTTCTTGAATGGGGCGCAGACAAGCCCGTTATCGGCAGGTTCTTCACTTTCTGTCTGGAAAAAGGCCATAAGGGCGGTGAAAAACTTGAATCGAAGGCCGGACGCGGTTTATTTGTTGCGCTCATGCTCTTCGTAGGAATACCGCTTCCCGGAACGGGCGCATGGACCGGAACGCTTGCGGCTTCGATCCTTGATATGAAATTCAAGGACAGCATTCTCGCAGTCATCTGCGGTGTCGCTCTTGCGGGCGTGATAGTCGGAGTCGTATGCATGCTCGGATTCGGAGCGTGGCTGGGTATCGCCGGATAAGAGAGCGGGTAACGGATACTATGGACAGTTACAGGGATTTTGCAGATGTCTATGATCTGTTCATGGACAATGTACCATATGAAGAATGGGCCGGAAGAACGGACCGCATACTTAAGTACTTTGATGAAAAAAAGATTCCCGAAGGCGATGAGGCTCTTGCGTCGGAAGCAGGACTTTTAGTCGATCTCGGCTGCGGTACCGGAACTTTTACCCGTCTGATGAGAGACCGCGGATATGACTGCATCGGCATAGACATATCTTCAGAGATGCTCGAACGTGCGATGGAGCATGAACAGAGCGGCGATCCTGCGGATGATCTTTCCGGAACCGGCAGGCGTCCGATCATGTACCTCAACCAGGACATGCGGGAGTTTGAACTGTACTCTACGGTGGGCGCGGTCGTTAGTGTCTGCGACAGCATCAATTATCTTTTGACAGAAGAAGATATTCTTTCGGTATTTAAACTGGTCAATAACTATCTTTATCCCCGCGGACTGTTTGTTTTTGATTTTAATACCGTGCATTATTACAGGGATGTCCTGGGCGATTCTGTGATCGCGGAGACACGTCCCGAGGCCTGCTTTATCTGGGAGAATTATTATGATGAGGATGAGCAGGTAAACGAATGCGACCTGACTGTGTTCAGAGCGGCGGGGGATGCGCAGATGTCCGCTGCCGAGATGCCGCCTGCAGAGAAGGACGTTCCGGATGCCGTGACGGATGTTTTGTATGAACGCTTCGAGGAAACCCACATCCAGAGAGGGTATGAAGCAGAAACGATACTTGATCTGGTCAGGGCAGCAGGCATGGAGATCGTCGCTGTTTTCGATTCGGATTCTAAGTATGATCCGGATGCCGGCGCGGCAGAAATTGTGAATGAGAATGCAACGCGCATTTGCGTGGTTGCAAGAGAATCCGGAAAAGAGGATGCATATTAATGGATACAATGGTTAGAGCTATAGCCGATAATGCGCAGATCCGCGCGTTTGCGATAAGCACAACGGAGATCACCGAGTTTGCAAGAAAAGCTCATGACACGTCTCCCGTGGTCACAGCTGCTTTGGGCAGACTTATGAGCGGCGCTCTCATGATGGGCGCGATGCTCGGTGAAAAAGAAGAACTCCTCACTCTTAAAGTGGACGGGGACGGTCCGGTCGGCGGTCTCATAGTTACTGCGGACGGAGCAGGCCATGTCAAAGGATATGCCAAAAATCCCCAGGCGATGTGTCCCACAAGCGCGGCAGGCAAACTCGATGTAGGCAGGATCGTGGGAAACGGATATCTGACCGTGATCAAGGATATGGGCATGGAAGATGCATATAATTCCAGAATAGAACTTGAGACGGGTGAGATAGGCGATGATCTGGCGAAGTATTTTGTCTCATCCGAACAGATACCTTCGGGCGTCGGACTCGGGGTTTTGATGAACCGGGACAACACCGTCAGATGCGCAGGCGGATTCATCATCCAGCTCATGCCTTTTGCAAACGAGGATTGCATTTCCCGTCTTGAAGAAGCACTGTCTTCTGTCAAGAGTGTTACAGCCCTGCTTGACCGCGGATTAAATCCGGAAGAGATGTTAAGGGAGATCTTAGGCTATACGGATATCGAGATCACCGACAGATCAGAGGTGTCGTTCAGATGCAGCTGCACCAGGAACCGTGTTGAGAGCGTATTGTTAAGCATGGGGAGAACGCAGCTTGAAGAATTGATAGAAGAAGGCGAAGACGTTGAACTTAACTGCCAGTTCTGCAATTCACATTATGTGTTTACACCGCAGGAGATACGCGAACTTCTTCACAGCCTGGGGAAATAAACGCTTCATTATAAGTATACGGCGGCTATGGCGCAGGCCGTGAATGATTATTGAGATAAGCGCAGTGATGTGCTAATATTGTGCTAACAAAAAAACAGGAGGGCAAGATCATGGGATTTGCAGATGTTTTTGAAAAAGTAAGCAGCACTTTGTTCAGTACCGGCAAGCAGGTTGGCGGAGTAGTATCCGACAAGGCCAAAGAAGCCAAGGATAAGGCAAAGGACGCCGTTGAGATTGCCAATCTTAAGAATCAGATTTCTTCCAATAAACAGACTCTTAAGGACAATTATGCGGCTCTCGGAGAATACTATTTCGGCAAGTTCAAGGATTCTCCCGATCCGGAAGTCATTGAGAATATCAAAGCAATAGGCGATCTTGAGCAGGCTATCAAGGATCTTGAAGACAAGGTTATCGAGATCAAGGATGCGCAGGCTGAAGCAAAAGCAGCCAGGGAAGCAGCAAGAGAAGCTGCCAAAGAGGAAGCTGCAAAGGCTGCCGAGACGGTTACGGAAGCCGTTGATGAAGAGCTTGCCAAAGTTAAGGATACCGTTTCCGATATCAAAGACGATATCACGGAATGATATTTCAGAGAGTGAGGCTGCGGGATTTCCCCGCAGCCTTTTTTGCTGCACTTGTTTAAGTGCACTACGAGGCCGCGGCGACTGAAGGTCAGAATGCGGGAAGTCGTACTATGAAATCGGCCGGGAGCAGCCCTTTTCGGGCGGCGCTCAGGCTTAGGTACGCGGAGATCAGATCGCGGTCATCATCATTTGCGATAGACATCATGAATAATGACTGTATCTCCGCTGAAGTGAGGGATGCCAATCGGATCCTGTTATGATCTTTGGCCATATACTGTTTGAATTCCGGGATTGTGTCGATCATGGCTTCGAAGTATCGGGGATGGGATGAAAGATCGTTTGGAAGAAGTTTGTGGGAGCCTCCGGGTGGAGAGTCGTAGAGGTACATAAGCCGTACCAGTTCATCCAAACGCATTTGGTACACCCCGGCGATCTTTTCGAGCGTTTCTACGGTCGGTGACACCAGACCTCTTTCGTAATTTGAATAGGCCTGCCTGGACAGATTCAGAGGCTCCGCAATTTGATATTGCTTCAGATGCGCCTCTTTGCGTAGTGTTCTCAGAAGTACATTCATTTGCATGGTTTTCCCTCTCATTTCTGCGCTACGTATCCTATATATATTTTATAAGATCCGGGGTTGTTTCCGCGCGATATTTACTTGCATTATTTGCTTTTTGCGCAATTTCTCGTTGCATTAAGGCCAAATAGGTTTAATACTTGCCATGTCCATGTGATGGGTGTATCATTCAATGGATTATGCACAGGTATATATAAGAAAAGAGGAGATCATGAAACAGACCAGAGAAGACGTACGTAACGTGGCCATAATCGCGCATGTCGACCATGGCAAGACCACGCTGGTAGATGAACTGTTAAAACAGAGCGGAGTGTTCCGCGAGAATCAGGAAGTGGCCGAAAGGGTCATGGATTCAAATGCCATAGAACGTGAGCGCGGTATCACTATCTTATCCAAGAATACTGCGGTTACATATAAAGGAACCAAGATCAATATCGTTGATACCCCCGGGCATGCCGATTTCGGCGGTGAGGTTGAGCGTGTTCTTAAGATGGTAAACGGCGTTATCCTGGTCGTTGATGCTTTTGAAGGCCCGATGCCCCAGACCAAGTTTGTATTAAAGAAAGCGCTTGAACTGGACTTGAGCGTCATAGTCTGCATCAACAAGATAGACCGTCCCGAAGCCCGTCCCGAGGATGTTGAGGAAGAAGTCCTTGAGCTGTTCATGGATCTTGATGCCAATGACGACCAGCTCGATTCGCCTTTTGTCTATGCTTCCGCCAAGAACGGTTCGGCTACGACAAACCTGCGCGTCAAGAACAAGGACATGACGCCTCTGTTTGAGACCATCATCGAGCATATCCCTGCTCCGGAAGGAGATCCCGAAGCAGGTACGCAGATACTCATAAGCACGATAGACTATAACGAATATGTAGGAAGGATCGGTGTCGGCAAGGTCGATAACGGCGTTGTAAAGAGCGGTCAGGATGTAGTGATCGTAAACCACCACGATCCCGATGTCTTAAGAAAAGTCAAAGTCAGCAAGTTATATGAATTTGACGGACTCAACAAAGTGGAAGTCAAAGAAGCAGGAATCGGTTCGATCGTTGCGATATCCGGTATAAGCGACATAAGCATCGGCGATACGCTGTGCTCTCCCGAAGCGCCCAATCCAATTCCTTTTCAGAAGATATCGGAGCCTACGATATCGATGGATTTCATCGTCAACGATTCACCTCTTGCAGGCCAGGAAGGCAAATATGTTACTTCCAGGCATATACGCGACAGGCTCTTCAGGGAACTTAATACGGATGTGTCCTTAAGAGTTGAGGAAACAGATACCACCGAAGCATACAAGGTCTCGGGACGCGGCGAACTTCATCTGTCGGTTCTTATAGAGAACATGAGACGCGAAGGATATGAATTTGCCGTCAGCAAGGCCGAGGTCATATATAAAAAGGATGAGAACGGAAAGCTCCTTGAGCCGATGGAAGAGGTTTTTGTGGACGTTCCGGATGACTTTACGGGCGTTGTCATTGAGAAACTCTCCATCAGAAAAGCAGAACTCAAGGCCATGAATCCCATATCCGGCGGCTATACGAGACTTGAATTCTATATGCCCTCGAGAGGCCTTATAGGATACAGGGGCGATTTCCTCACCGATACCAAGGGAAACGGCATCATGAATACCCAGTTTGAGGGATATGCGCCTTATAAAGGAGATATAAGTTTCCGCAAACAGGGATCTCTCATCGCGTTTGAAGCCGGCGAAGCCATTACTTACGGACTGTTCAATGCGCAGGAGAGAGGTACTCTTTTCATAGGTCCCGGTGAAAAAGTATATCCCGGAATGGTTGTCGGACAGTCGGGCAAGTCCGAGGATATAGAAGTAAACGTATGTAAGACCAAGCATCTGACCAATACTAGAAGCTCAAGCGCAGATGAAGCGTTAAGGCTTACTCCGCCCAAGATCATGAGTCTTGAACAGGCGCTTGATTTCATTGATACGGATGAACTTTTGGAGGTAACTCCCAGCACTCTTCGAATCAGGAAAAAGATACTGGATCCCACGCTTCGCAAGCGTGCCGCCATGGCCGGCCGTAAATAGACCTGTCCGGCGTAATGTGGTATAATAAACTTTATGGATTTTAGCAGCAGAGGCGTAGCCAAGAAAAAGCATGAACTCAAAGCAGTAGGGCCCAAGATCTTCAGAAAACTCGCGATATTTGCGGTAGAACTGATGATCATGGGTTTACTTGCCGTAGCCGTTTGGGGCTTCAGCGGCGGTATCGGCGTGTTTAACGGAGTTATCGCAACGGCTCCCGACATAGGCAATATCGACGTTACCCCTTCGGGTTATTCCACTTTTGTCTATGATACCGAAGGCAATCAGATCGCGAAGCTCGTATCGACCGATTCGAACCGTATCCCCGTGACCATGGATCAGGTTCCGGACAACCTTGCGCATGCATTTGTTGCAGTCGAGGACTCCAGATTCTATGAGCACAACGGTATCGACGTCAAAGGTATCATCCGTGCGGGCGTTCTGGCAGTCAAGGAGCGCGATTTCTCGCAGGGCGCATCGACCATTACCCAGCAGCTGCTTAAGAATAACGTATTTACGGAGTGGACCACCGAGACTTCTCTTATAGATAAATTCAAGCGTAAATTCCAGGAACAGTATCTGGCTCTTGAACTGGAAAAAGTCATGAGCAAGGACGACATCCTGATCAACTACATGAATACGATAAACCTCGGTCAGAACACTCTGGGCGTACAGGCTGCATCCTTAAGATACTTCGGCAAGGACGTATCGACGCTTACGCTCTCCGAGTGCGCAGTCATAGCAGGCATCACCCAGAACCCGTCCAGATACAACCCCATCTCGCATCCCGACAAGAATGCCGAAAGACGCGAGAAGGTTTTGAGGAACATGCGCGAGCAGGGTTATATCACCTCCGAGCAGTATGATTCCGCCATGGCCGACGATGTGTATTCAAGGATACAGCTCATAGATTCGGAAACGGCCGATGATACGATCAACTCGTATTTCGTTGATGCGCTTACCGATGACGTGCTCGCGGATCTGATCGAAGCGGGATATACCGAGACGCAGGCATATACTCTTTTGTACAGCGGAGGATTAAAGATCTATTCCACGCAGGATCCGCATATCCAGGGTATATGCGATGAAGTATTCTCCAATGAGGAATATTTCCCCGCCAACACCAAGTGGTACCTAAATTACCAGATGACAGTACGCAAGTCAGACGGCGACTTCTACAACACCTCAACGGAGATGTTCAGAAGTTACTTTAAGCAGTTTGATTCAAGATATAATCTGATCTATGCAAGCCAGGAAGATGCATATGCGGATATCGAGGCATACAAGGAAGCAACCCTTAAGCCGGGCGAGGAAGTGTTCGATGAAAAGATATCGCTTTCACCCCAGCCTCAGGTATCTATAACCGTTGAAGACCAGTCTACCGGACAGATCGTTGCAATGGTCGGCGGAAGAGGACAGAAAGCCGCAAGCCGTACGCTTAACCGCGCTACCGATACGACCAGACAGCCCGGATCCACATTTAAGATCGTGTCCACGTACGCGCCTGCTCTTGACAGCGCAGGTCTTACGCTTGCGACAATTCAGAACGATGCGCCGTTTAATTATGATAACGGCCGCCCCGTGCGTAACTGGTACGGTGAGACATACAGGGGACTTACGACTCTGAGGGAAGGTATCAGGGAGTCGATGAACATCATAGCGGTCAAGACTCTTACGCAGATCACCCCTCAGCTTGGATTTGATTATCTTTTGAACTTCGGATTTACAACGCTGGTTGACAGCAGTGAAGTCAATACATCCGAAGGCGTTAAGATCTATTCGGATATAACACAGTCGCTTGCTCTCGGAGGTATCACCAAGGGCGTGACCAACGAGGAGTTAAATGCCGCATATGCGACCATCGCAAACGGCGGTCTGTATATCAAACCGAAGCTTTATACCAAGGTTGTCGATCATGACGGCAATATCGTGCTTGATAACACTGAACCCAAGGCGCACAGGGTCATCAAGGAAACCACGGCATTCCTTCTGACAGACGCCATGGAGGATGTTGTTACGAGCGGTACCGGAGGATCCGTAAACTTCGGCGGAACTGCGATAGCAGGTAAGACCGGAACCACATCCGATTACAATGATGTATGGTTCGCAGGTTATACGACATATTACACCGCAACGACATGGGCCGGATATGACAATAATGTCAAACTCTCATCATCGGATGAAAAGAACCTCGCCAAGAAACTGTGGAGACAGGTAATGTCACGTATCCATGAAGACCTTGAGGGTACTTCATTTGCGGTACCGAGCGGTATCATTACGGCTGCCGTTTGTTCAAGAAGCGGCAAACTCCCGGTTGCGGGACTCTGCGATGCTGCGGTACATACCGAATACTTTGCAGAGGGCACCGTTCCCACCGATACATGCGACGTTCAT
>JAEEGL016963409.1_pt1 | contig 12311 bp, 2 predicted proteins | sample 9134231 | NCBI WGS metagenome assembly JAEEGL01 (sample SAMN16246548, study PRJNA631951) | gut metagenome | biome: gut microbiome; feature: rumen; material: fiber-attached | host: Bos | place: Iran: Karaj | collected 2018-10 | reverse complement strand
GGAATAACGACGACGGAGACGGAAGCGGAACTGTAGTCGCGCGTATCGTTCGGCGTAAAATTAAGTACGACGACGGTCGGGTTCAGATTGTCGAAAGATTTATTCGACCACGAAAAGGTACCCGGTACCACGTCGGAATTATTATACGCTCTTGCCGTACCGCTGTTCATCTGTTCGGTCGTATCTCCGTAATAAACGGTACCGGTAAACTCGTACGATATGATCGGTCGAACGCGATTGATATAGAACATACCGGGCGTTTCCACGCCGAGGATGTTATAGTTTCCCTTAGCGGCAAGCACGTAATCGACGTTAACGATATAGGCGTATCCGCCCACCGTTTCTCCCGCTTCTCTCGTAATGGTCACGATAGGATCGGCTCCGGACAGGAAATCCGAAATCAAGTCGCCGTTCGCCAAAGAATACCCTTCGGCAACTTCCAGTTCAAACGGTTGATCCATATCTCCGTAATACTTGCTTTGACCTTCTTTGATTCGCAAACGGATATCGAGATAATTGATGACGAATTTACCGCTTCCGCTCACAAATGTGACATCGTAATCTTTATTGAGCGCGGAAGACGTTATCGTGCCCGCATAAATCGAGTAAGAGCCGACGTCCTCGCCTTCTTCTCGGCCGAGCGCGCCCTCGAGTACGATCTCCCTTCCGTCGGGCAGAACGTTCGTCTTTTCTACGCAAGAAGTGTCGGAATAGACGTAGTAACGTATCGCCGGATCGGCTTCGCCATAAGTCTTCGTATTGGATATCTCGGCGGGAACGGACAAGTAGAGCGGACGAGGCAGGATGGTAAGAATCGGCACGGTCGTACGATCGAATTCGTATCCGTAGCTGGATCCGCCGCCGTAGAACAGCTGATAAGAACCGACTTTATCGGCCGTAAAGGCCCCCGTGGAAACAACGGGCGGGAATAAGCCGTCGATCTCGGACGGATCGATCGTTTCCGAATGAAGTTCGTCTTTATAATAAGTAACGGAAAGGTCTATTACGTTGCCGAATATCTGTTCGGGATAAGTGATACCGACGTATAATTTGACGGGTAAAACGGTCAACGTAAAGGTATCGGCGGAAACACGGTTTTCATAATCCGACGCCGAGAGAGACACCAAACGGAAAACCATCATAGATCCGTACTCTTCGGGACGAATATGCCATTCGTCACCTTGCGCGTAACACGTAAGATCGCCGCCGTTTGGCCTCGAAACAAAGGATAAAGCATAGACAGCGTCGTAATCCGCGTCCGCGATCTTTTGAGAAAGAGCGTCGCCGAAACGGATCACGATATCGTCTGTATAGTAGACGGAACTGCCGTCTGAAATCGGTTGTCCGTCGCATTCCAACGAGAAATCCAGTTCTTGCGACGCTACCGCCTTCGCAACGGATACTTCGCGTATGGATGCGTCTACAAAATAGTTTTCGCTCGCGGAGCGGCATACGGCGTAATAAACGCCGGCTTTTTTCAACGTAGCAACGACGTAATAAGAAGTCGAATGAGAATATTCCGTCGCCTCGATAAAACCTGTTCCGGAACCGCTACGAACGTATAACCCGCTTCCGAAATTATTCTCCGTCACGTCCGTCTTACGAACGTAATAAGCGATCGTTACGTTTTGACGAGAGCCGTCCCCGCCCACTCCGGAGAAATACGCCGTAACGGAAGAAGTAAGCGGCGAACCGGTATATTTCAGCTCGTTATACACGAAAGTGACCGTCTCGACCGTATAAGGAACGATCTGTAACAGATAGGTCTTTCCTTCCTGATCGAGATAGTAATTGGTTTCGTCGGAAAGCGTCGGTTCCATTTTGTAATAACCGACGTTATACTTGCCCGACCAAGCGGTATCCGCGACAAGTTCTTCTCCGCTGACGATCATTCTCGTATATTCCCAACCGATGCTGACGACGTATGCGCCTGCGGGAGCGACCGGACTCTTGCCGGAATACACTGCGGCGATTACCTGATACTCGGTCGACCCGATCGTCTGCGGTTCGGCGTCGGAAACGGATACGACGACGCGACGGCGCTCGATGCGTCCGCCTGTCAAAGACAATAATTCGTAACCGGGCGCAAAAACGTAATTATCGGTGAGAGTTACTTCAAAATCGGTCAAGGAATACGTTTTGTTTTCTCCGCTGTCGGCGGAATCCCACGTAACCAAAGCGGAAACGGCAATGTTATCTTCATCGCCGGAAATAAGTCCTTCCAAAACGGACAAATCGATAAAAAAGACGCGCGACGTACTATTGCCGTCGTATACCTTTTGCCCGAAGTACGTCAGATCGGCGAGATCCGAAACGGTCAAAATTTTCGGCGAGACCAAACAATCGATCTCCTTTTTGCCGATAATGGTTGAGCTCCCCGCGTATCGCAGCGACGCAACGGCGCGATAAGAAGCGGCGTTATGCAAATCTGTGCGCGTATTGGTAGCTATATTGACGTACGATACGGAGACGGAAAACCCGCTTCCGACCGTATATCCCACCGAATGATCTTCTCCGTCGTACTCAAAAGAGAGCGGTCCGTCAAACGTGAATACCGAATCGGTGATCTCGGCTACGCTCACGGTAATGACGAAGACGTCCGTCGCTTCTCCCATGACGAAAGAATAGATCGTTTCTTCTTCGGTGCCGTTCATGATACCGCCGCTCAGCGAAGAAACAACGCCGTTAACGGTAACGGAATCGACCAGATAGTAACCGTGCTTCTTCCACGTATACGTCACCGCGCCTTCTTGCCCTTTGTAATAGTAATATTTACCGCCGACGGACGGTTTATTGCCCTGCGCCGTCAAAACGGTTTCCGTTCCGACCATGCCGTTTTCTACGGAAAACGCTACTTCCTGACAGTATCGGATCTGATACTTGACTTGCATAGACGATAAAAGCCTGTAGGACGAAGAATAAGACAATGCGTCGAGGTTATTGTTATAAACGAAAGGATAATAGTTTGCGTTCGCGGTCAACGTGAAGTAAAAACCGTTTCCGTCCCAATCGTTATTCACGGTCACGGTTCCGCCGTTTGTCGCATCGGTATAATCAACGAGCACTCTTCCGTAACTGTTTTCATAAGAATATTCGGTATCGGTAGTCAGATACCAACTGTCGTCGGTTATTAAGTTAAGAGAGGCCCCGGTCACGCCGACGAAGCCGTAAGCGCCGCTCACCGCGGGCAAAGACCCGGCAAAGACAGACTTTATGATACGACACCCAGACGTTGCGAGGCTACCGACGAAGCCGCCCGCGTCGGAAGCGGTCGCGTAATATGTCGTCGACGCAGAATAAGCGTCGGACGAAAGATCGTAATACCCTTCCGAACCCCAAACGAGATAGGTGTCCGGCGCATACGAAGTCGAAGTCACGTTCGCTTTCGCTACGGAAACAATAGTGCAAGCCGAATAGCATTCTTCGATCGTTCCATTGAAGAATCCGACGAAAGAACCGGTGTATTGACCGCCGCAAATACGGCAGGAAGAATCCAAAACCAACCTTTTCAGAACAAAGTCGTTGCCGGTATATCCGAATAATGCGACGTACTTATTATTATCGTCACGATAGCCGGCCCCGGTTTGATAAGAGTAGAAGTCGATGGTCAGATTCCCGATCGTATGTCCTTGTCCGTCGAAGCACCCGTTGAAAGGACGATTGTTGTCGACGTCGCCGTAAAAACCGATGGGACTGAACATATCGATACCGGACATATTGAGATCGTTTGTCAAAACAAAATATTTTCCCGCATAAGAAGTATATCGGGTGGAATCGCAAAGGTAGGTCAGTTCTTCCGGAGTGGAAATACGATAAGGATTATTTTCCGATCCGCGCGGATACTCGACGAGGTTTACGGAATAATCGTACTTCCACATGGTCATCTCGGCTCCGCATGCGGAATACTGATTGACCTTATAGACGTTTGCCGCCCATTCGGCGATCGCGGTGGGACGCAAAGAATAGCGCGCGTCGCAAGAAGGATTATATTTGCCTAATCCGTTATAAGTGAAATGGGGCATACGGAACGTACGGACTTCTTCGCCGCCCGATACGACGGAGGTCGCCAAAATGATATCCGTCGTCGTGCCCATACCGTTGTTTCCGATACCGGTCACGTAATCGATATTGTAATAGCTGTTATCGTCCGCGCCGTCGCCGACGACGTCGCCGGTCGCGATAAAGCCGGAGATCAGATTACCGACCAAACCGCCCTTTTTGACGCTCGAACCGTATACGAGAGTCGCATTGGAAAGACAAGCGAGGATCCTTCCCGTATTTCCGCCCAAACTTCCGGCTTTGTTTTCGCCGACCAGACCGCCGATGGAGCAAGAGGCTCCGTTTTCGGTCAGTTCGGCAATGACGTTCGTCATAGAATAGGACAAGAGCCCCGCATCGTTATTGCCGATAACGCCGCCTAAGACCCGAGATCCGAAAAGAACACCCGTGGTAAAGACGTCTGAGACGAGTCCCCCGCTGTTTTTACCGATCAAGCCGCCCGTATATTCTCCGCCGATGATTTTGCCGGAATAAAAAGAAGCGCTCACGTTACCCGCGTTGACGCCGACGAGTCCTCCGCAATAATTCGCGCTTTCGGCGGTGATATCGAGAGCAACGTAACAACGCGTGATCACGGCGTTACTTGCGGCTGCCAATCCGCCCACTACCGCGCCCGAGGATAAAGAAACGATCTTTCCGCCGTCGATGCCGATATTTTTCAGCGCGCCGGCCGCCGTACCGAATAAGCCGACGTACGACTCGGCGGATTCGATGCGAAGACCGGAGATACTATGGTTTTGTCCGTCGTAAACACCGTTAAAATCGGAGATCACGGGGAAAGGTCTCTTTAAAGAGATATCGCTCGTCTGCGAAAAGTATTTTCCCGTTACCAACGTCGGATAGCCGTTAAAGAACTCGGCGAAATTTCGGAGTTGCTTTTCGTTGGCGATGCGCAAAGGATCTTGTTCCGTTCCCGTTCCGCCGGCAAAATAACCCGTCAAAAACGGCGTTTGATCCGTATAGGCGGGAACGGGATAATAACCGCCGGAAAGCGTAGGCCCGACGTCCAGCCAAGCAACCGTCGTATCAAAACGAGAATTATCGCCATCCGTTAAAGAAACGGTACTGCGGCCGATGGCTCCGTTCGTGTTAAAGCCCGAATAGATATCCGAATCATAGTAAACGTTATGCAAAGTCGTCGTCGAGACGAAACGATAATACTTTTTGCCCGCTTGCGGCGTAACGTCTACCGTCGGGCGGAAAGAATCGTCCGAAGCAAGGTATTCGTACGCGCCGGAAAGCGACGTTGCCGATTCGATCGAAGGAGAAGCGACGCAAAAAGCGCGGAAAGGCTCCGTCAAAGCGATCGTCTTGTCCTTCTCGAACGTAAGGACGTCGTAAAAATCGATCACGGAAAGAGTAAGAGACTCGGGCAGGTTTCCGACTGCGCCGCCGAGCGCGTTCACGCCGGTGATCTTACCTAAGTACGCGGCGCTTTCTATATACGTGTTGGCATCGATCGAACCGAACAGACCGCCTACGTTGAAACGACCCGAAACGGATGCGACGCAACTTATCAAAGTAACGCTTCCTCCCCCGAAAGAGCCGCCTATTCCGCCGACGTCGGTGCAACCTGACGCATAAACGGCGCCTTTATCGGTCAATTCGGAAAGAAGGACCGTTCCGGATAACTTACCGAAAATACCGCCTGCGTATTGGCCTCCGTTATAGCCGTCGGTAACGATGCCTTCGTTTACGCAATCGTTAATCGTCACCGAACCCGATCCCGACCCGATCAGACCTCCGACATAATTATTGCCGAACGCGGAAGCCGCGGAAACGCAACCGGAGATGACGACGATTCCGTTTTCCGTTTTACCGACGATCGCGCCGACGTGAGAAGAACCGGATACGACCGAACCTTCAAGAACGGAGATATCGGTAAAATGGTTTTCTCCGCCCATTACGAGACCGGCGACGACCGCGACGCAATTTCCTCCCGTTACACGGCCCGAAAACTTTACGTTCTCGATCGTGGCGCCGTTCACCGCGGCGAAAAGTCCGCTGTTATCGGACACAGAAGAACAACTGAAAGTAAGAGTATTACCTTGTCCGTCGAAAACGCCGGAGAAAGGCGCGTCAACCGAACCGACGCTATCGACCGGACCGGCCGTAACGGATGCGCCGAGGACGACCTTTCTGCCCGAATAGTCGTACAAACGGGTGTTCCGAACGAAAAGATCCCATTGCCATGCCGTCCTGATCGTAAAAGGATCCGATCCCGACCCGACTCCGGAGTCGAACAGGCAAACGGAAAACCGATCGGCGCATAACGACGAATAGGGAAGAACAAAACCGGTCTTTTCGTTATTCAAAATATGACCGGGGCAGGGATAATAACCGAACCCAACGCCGAAGCGAGGTAAATAAAGAGCGGTATCCTCGTCGAATACAACCGATCCCGAAAGAAAATCGTAAACGGTTTTTGACGATAACGTATCAGGCAGCGTCCCGGCGGAATTACTGCCGACGGGACCTTTTTCGGACACGCCGTAACAATAAGACACGCCCCTGCCCGTTGAAGAAAGAGTACCTACCACCGAACCGTAAGAAACGGCAAGACTGCCTTCAAAGGTGGGAACGGCGTAATTATTTTTTAATTCGCCCATGCTGTTACCGGCGAGTCCGCCGAAAACGGTGCCGTTATTGGAAACGATCTTACCGATGAACACGCTCTCCTTCAAAGAAGAACGAGTGCCCGACAACGACCCGACCACGCCGCCGAATGTGTTGCGCGCGCGGACGGTCGCAAAAGACGAACAAGACAGGATCGAACCTTTACAAGAGCCGACGACGCCCCCAACGAAAGCGTTGCCGGTGACGTCGACAAAAGAGATACATTTTTCTATACGACTGCCGTCCGCGTCGCCGACGATGCCGCCGACGTAGTTGCTCCCGCGAACGGTCCCTTTAACGATCAAACCGGAAATAAGACATCTCGAACCGGTATTCCCGAAAACGCCCGCGGCGCCCGTCGTGCTGTCGACGGAAACGATCAAAGTATGATCGTTGCCGTAAAACGATCCCTCAAAACTGTTGGAAGAATTACCGATCGGCAAAAAGTCCGTATCCGACAGATCGAGGTCGGCGCGGAGCTCAACGCGCACGTTCGAGCTCGAAGTCGATTGCATTTCCCGCGAAAAAGCGACCATCTGTTCGACGGTGGATATTTCTATTACGTCTTCGGCCGCTTCGGCAGTCGCGCCGGGAGAAAAAGAAAAGAAAAATGCAAACGATGCGAGCAGGATCGCAAAAACAACGATTGTTACATATACGCGCGGAGATATAAATTTTTTCATACGTAAAAAAATTATAACATATCCTTATTTCGATTTCAAGTACCAAAAACGAAAAAGAATATCCGTTTTGATAAAAAGATTTTTACGTGGTCCCTCATCTTGCCGTATCGCTCTGTAAAAAACGGTCTCCGATAAAAACGAACAACCTTTTTCGTCCTCCTTTCGTTGCGATCTTAGAATACTGTTTTTTTGCGTTTAGGATCCCGTATATTGATATACGGTTTTCTTTTCTGTCGCAACATGTTTTTCTTGTTTTGTTCCGAAAAATCTTTTTTCGATCGAGGGACAGAGGCCAATCGTTCCCAAACGTATTCATACCCGACGACGCTTCCGAACGACTGTTTTTCGGGAGCGCTTGACAATGCGATATTAAAAGAATATAATTAATTTTATGAAAAATAAAAAGGTAGTTCGTCTGCTTTTACTGTGCTTCGTACTGGTAGCGTTTTGCATCGCGAGCGCAAGTTGCGCATCTTCGGCAACCGCGACTTATCCGGAACAAAGCGCCCGGATCATGACCGCCGCCGGGGATTCCGACCCGATCGTCGCCTACGGTAACGCGACCAACGTGGTCATCTTTATCTGTTTTGCCGACGAAGATCCTTTCGCCGTTCGTTCTTCGGTGCCGGGCGACCTTGTTTCCCGATTCAACGGAGACGACAACTCCATCAAGGATTATTATAACGATCTGAGTTACGGATCCTTCTCCGTCGACTCCATTTTCCCGACCTATAACGACGGGGCTTTTTTTATTTATCGCGACTCGCACACCCGTTCTTACTATGCAAATAACGGCGCCGAAGTCGGCTCCCGCCGGACGCGCCCCGAAAGCGACTTGCTGAACGAAGCCGTTTACGAAGCCTCTCTGTACTTTAACTTCGAGGGGCACGATCTCGACGTCGACGAAGACGGATTCGTTGATTGCGTCACCTTCCTTATCAGCGGCGATTACCCTGATAAAAACTGGAATACGATCATGTGGCCGCACTCTTGGAATCTGAATGATATCACGCGCGAGGCCTACTCCACCACTTCCGCCTCTTTGAACGGAAAGCGCGTCGGCAACTATACTTTTTTCTTCCTCGGCAGCATTTCGTCGAAGATGGGACAGATCTGCCACGAGATCGGACACACCGTCGGGGATCTGCCCGACTTATATCACTATGACGAAAGTCCGCAACACCTGCCCGTCGGATACTGGGATCTGATGCATCTCGACTGTCCTACGCCGCAGTTTATGACGACTTATATCCGTTGGAAATATCTTTCTTTTGTAAGCGATAATCAGATCGTGGAAATGGAAAAAAGCGGCGACTATACCCTTACGCCCACTACCGTTACGGGCTCCGAACAAACCCTTGCGTATAAGCTGACCATCGATAACGGCACCTCTTCGCCGAACGAAAGCATTTGGATAGAGTACCGAAGAAAAGACGTTTCTACGTACGACAGCGACCTGCCGGGAAGCGGATTGATCGTGTACCGTATCAACACCAACGCGAAAGAAGGCAATAAGAATGCTCGTTTTCATAGCACTTCTTACCCGGACGAAGTATTCGTTTATCGCCCAAACGCCTCTTCGGCGACCGGAATATCCGAAAAAGACAAAGAAAATCTTTCTTACGCCTGGTTGAGCCGCAATAATCCGCGATTCTCTTCTCTCGGCAACACGACAAGTACGGCGACATACGACCCGGCTTGCATTTATCTCACCAACGGAAAAAACACCGGCATCGTCATTACCGTTCTTTCAGAATCGCCCGAACAAGTGACTTTTCACATAGAATTGGGACAATACGACAGTTCCGAGATAGACGAAAAGGCTTCTTACGTGATGGGTAACACCGGCAACAAAAAAGAAGTCGTCGTTTATTACGGCGAGGACATCAAGTCGCAACTTAATTTGTATATCAAGCGTAAAAACCGCGGTCTTTACCGCGCGGACGAAAGAGATATCGTCTTACTCGGAGGAGACGACCTTTATACCGTATGCGAAGACGGAAAAGACGCCTATATCAAATATACCGACGCATACGGAACGTACGTCTTCCCTTACCGACTGACCGTTTACGACCGATTGGAAGACTACGCCGCAAAAATCATATCTTTACCGAACAAACTCGACTATACGACGGGAGAATCGTTTTTACCGGACGGTTTGATCCTTCTTGTGGAGTATTCTTCCGGAAAAAAGACGGTCGCTTATTCCTCCGAGGACGTAATCAAATGGGATTTCATCGGTTTTAATTCCGATAAAAGCGGAGAACAAGAAATAACCGTCGTATTCAACGACAACGTACGCGCGCACTTTACCGTCGACATCCACAGCGATCTTGTCTCTTTACGCGTTGACGAAAAGAACACAAGGCATATCCGCGGCAATACGGTCCTGCCTCGTTTTACGGTGATCGCCACCTATAAAGACGGTATGGAACGAACGCTCAAACCGACCGAGTTCACGACCGAAACGAACGGAGAATTGGAATATGAAAGAACGACGGTCGTCATTCGCTCCAAAGAGAACGAAGAAATCTTTTGTCTGTCCTACCTCTATAATATTCCGCATCGTATCACGGCCGTCACGCTCGTCGCGGATCCGAAAAGAACGTATAAGTACGGCGAAGCGCTCGACCTGTCCCAAGGCAGGATCCAGGTTTCTTTCGGGGAGTTTTCTTTAGACGGCGACAGAGCTCTTCCGCTGGATAACTATTACGCGGCTTTTTCCGGCTACTCCCCTATCGGGGTCGGAAAGCAGTCGCTTCGACTCAATCTCGAAGACGCGACTTTAGTCGTGGACGTCAACGTGCTTCCTCTTCCCGGCAACCTTCTTTCCGTACTTGACGACAGCGCCCGGATCAAGGAAGACGCTTCGGTGATCATTCTCGACAAAGACCATACGCTGGCCGATCTCTCCGAAAAACTGGGAAGCTACCTGAACGTCTCCTTCTCATACGCGGTAGGAAAAGACGTCTACTCCATTCTTCCGGAAACATACGGCTCTTTGTCCGTTCAAAACGACGTCACGATCGAATTGACCAACTCGGAAGGAGCCAAGATCAAGAGCTATGCCGTTTTTCGATCGGGCGACGGAAACAACGACGGCAAAACGGACGAAAAAGACGTGATCTTTTGGAAAAGGGCCATCGTCGATAAAAAAACCGGGGCCGGCGTCGATCAGTTCGATAAAAACGGCGATAATAAATATACGTTGACCGATTACGTTCTACTGATGGACGAACTCAAGAAGGAGGCGGAATGAAAAAAAGATATCTTGCTCTTTTATTGATACTTCTGACGAGCCTGCTTCTTCTCGGTTCTTGCAATAAGGATAAATTCAAACCGGAATCCGTTCATCTGCAGTATTCGAGTTTTAAATCCCTTTATCGTATCGATGAAGAGCTGAATCTGGACGGCGTAAAACTGAGACTGGTCAACGGCAAAGGTCAATATCGGGATATTGAATGCACTATGGATATGATCGTCGGTTTCGATACGACCACCACAGGACAAAAAAAACTTTACGCGGTTTACGAAGGACTAAACAGCAACGAGATCGTTTATCAGGTGTACAACAACGAAGACGCGTCCAGACAGATCGTCACAAAAACGCGCATCGAGATCATGAAGACGGTTTCCGAAGAAAAAACGACTTTCGAACTCAGTTTGCGTTCCTGCGATCTAAACGTGCGCGCGCTGTCTTTCCGGATCAACGCGGTTGACGCCTCCTTCCGGGACGGACTGCCGGAACTGAACGGGACCACGCTGGGGAACATGAACGATTTTTATTGGACCAAAAAGGCGAACGACGCCATAAACGTACTGTTGAGCGGAGATACGCCGCAAAGCTCCGGCGCCTTTTTCCGACTCGAATGGGAAGGAACGGACCGCTCCGTTACGATCAGCGACGTCGTCGTCAGCGACGGAGAACAAGACTACTATTTACCTATTGCGAAATAAAACGTGAGGAATAAAAAATGAACAGGAAACATTCTTACGATCCGGAAGCGGAAGCAAAAAAGAATTATCTTGCCTATCAAAGATCGGAATTATACGCAAAGACAGATATTCCTTTGCATCCGACCGGCGGACTCAACTGTCTGACGCCCGAAGAAATATGGGAGGACTTTAATCCGTATTCCGAGCCGCTTGAGACCACCTTCGCCGGAGAGACCAGATACACTTTTACCGCCAAAAGATTCGACGACTACGCGCTGCGCGTTGAGATCGACGTTTATAAGCCCGCCTTTCCGTCCAAACGCGCCGTATTACTCGTTCAGGAATACGGAAAAGAATGTCAACCTCAGATCGTGACGGAACTTATTAAAGACGGTTATACCGTCTTCGTTCCCGATTATTGCCAAATCAAATCGAACAGTACGACGCTCTTTCCTCCTTACGTCTCCTATGGCGAGTACGGACGGGAAAACGGCCATCTCGACCGGGTCTTCCCCACCGCCAAGGAGACCTGCGCCTATCTCTATACGCTTATTTTACGCCGCTCGGTCACTTTTATCGAAAAAGAATTCGGTATGTACGGTCCTGTCCTGATCGGCATTCGAGACGGCGTTGAATTCGCCATGCAGGCGGCCGGCATCGACGCGCGCATTCGCGCGCTCGCTTGTATATGCGCGTCGGGATACAAAGAGTTTTTGTCCTACCCCGTCTATTCGGGAGAGGAACCGGAGATTACCTCCAACAAACTGGCGTGGCTGACCGGCGTCGCCGGGGTATCCTATCTGAAAAACAGGAATATTCCCCTCTTCGTCGGGATCGGCAGTAACGATACGACGTCGGACGTAGACAGGGCCTATTTTCTCGCCCTGCTGAACGGACCCGAAAAGTTTCGGATGCACGTTTGCAACGGTTATTCCGACAATATCAACAAAGACTGCTTCGGGACGCTTAAAAAATGGCTCAGACTGACCTATATCGACGCGAGTCTGCCCGCCCTGC
>JAEEGL015807976.1_pt1 | contig 12311 bp, 8 predicted proteins | sample 9134231 | NCBI WGS metagenome assembly JAEEGL01 (sample SAMN16246548, study PRJNA631951) | gut metagenome | biome: gut microbiome; feature: rumen; material: fiber-attached | host: Bos | place: Iran: Karaj | collected 2018-10 | reverse complement strand
GCACATTCTGCTTGCCAGAATTCCCTGTTACTGCGTTGCTTTCAATCGACGATGCACACGCATCGCCTCTCTCAAGCGCCTTGTAACCGGAAATTCTGATCTTCGCAATAATGTACAGTTAATTGGTGCATGGTGTACTAGGTCATATGCGGCATATAAAGAACAAGTATATAGAAAGAGGAAAAGATGGATAGTAAGAATTTGGAAGCACTCAGAAAAGAAATGAAAAAACATGGTATAGATGTTTACTTGGTACCTATGTCTGATTTTCATTCTTCAGAATATGTCGGTGCGCATTTCAAGGAGATCGCTTTTGTTAGTGGATTCACCGGCGAGAATTCAAATCTGGTAGTGACCCAGAAGGAGGCTGCGCTTTGGGCAGACGGAAGATATTTTATCCAGGCAGCCAGAGAAATCGAAGGCACCGGCATCGAGCTTATGAAGATGGGCGTTGACGGTGTTCCTACCGTGGAAGAATACCTTAAGGAGGCTCTTTCTGCAAAGAAAAAGGGAATGGTCCTGGGTTATGACGGGAGATTGATCTCCGGAAGGATCCACGAATCTTATAAGAAGATTGCCGACGAGTGCAAGGCGACCATTGATATGAGATATGATCTTGTAGATATCATCTGGAAGGAGCGTCCCCAGCTTTCCTGTGAAAAGGCATGGGTGCTTCATAAAAGATATGCGGGAGAGAGTATCAAAAGCAAGCTGAAAAGACTGTATGACAAGGTTGAGGCGGCAGGAGCAGATGCGCATCTTGTTACCAGTCTCTACGACATTGCGTGGATCCTCAATCTTAGGGGAAGCGACATCCCCAATGTTCCGGTGTTTATGTCATACCTTCTTATGACTAAGGAGGGAGTAACTCTTTATATTCAAAAGAAGGCAGTTGACGGCCGTGTCAAAGCCTACCTTAAGAGAGCAGAGATCACGGTAAGAGATTATGATGACATCTACAAGGATATCCGCAAGGTTAAGTCCAAAAAGATACTTGTTGATGACGAGATAGTCAATGCAAGACTTATCGATCTTATCCCTTCCCGTACTCAGATCGTCTATGATGCAGATCCTTCACGTCTTATGAAGTCTATCAAAAATAAGACAGAGATCGAGAACACCAGAGAAGCACACATTTTTGATGGTGTTGCTGTTACTAAATTCATATATTATGTTAAGTCCAAGATCGGACATGAAGAACTTACAGAGCTTTCCGTATCAGATGTTCTGGAGTCCCTTCGCAGGGAAAGTGTTGATTATCTTGATCTTTCCTTTGATACGATCTCGGCTTATGGACCCAATGCTGCAATGATGCATTACAGCGCTACCGAGGAAAGCTTCTCAAAGTTGGAGCCTCACGGATTCTATCTTGTTGATTCGGGTGGGCACTACATGACGGGAAGTACGGACATAACAAGGACTATTGCCCTTGGTAAGCTTACCGATGAAGAGAAGAGGGCATATACCCTGACACTTCGTGCCCATCTTCGCCTTATGGCAGCGCACTTCCCGGAGGGAGCAACGGGCCAGAATCTCGACGTTCTTTCCAGAGGTATCATGTGGGATGAAGCCCTTGATTACCGCTGCGGTACCGGACATGGTGTGGGACATATCCTTAATGTTCATGAGGGACCCAATTCCTTCCGTTGGAAGCAGAAGGACAGAGACAGGGTTTGGCCTCTTGAGCCGGGCATGATCACAACAGACGAACCCGGATTATATGAGGAAAACAAGTACGGTGTCAGACTTGAAAACGAGCTTTTGTGCGTAAAGGGACCCAAGTCCGAATACGGACAGTTCCTCGAATTCGAAAACCTGACCTTTGCGCCCTACGACCCCGAAGCCATCATTCCCGAGATGCTGACTCAGTACGAAAAAGCCACCCTGAACGCGTACAATAAGGCAGTCTATGAAAAGATCGCCCCTCACTTGAACGACAAGGAAAAGGCTTGGCTTAAGACGCAGACCCGAACTATTGATTAATTATATTACGCAACGTAAATGCTGTGACTTGTATATGGTACCCGTAGCGACCCTCGTTTGTGGTCGTTACTTAGATGGCACGAAGTGGCATCTTATGTAACGTGACCAACAAACAAGGAGCGAGAGCGAGTCGCCAAGGGTACCATATCAAGTTACAGCAATTGAGGATAGTAAATGAAAGTACTATTAATAGATGGCCACAGCATTCTTAATCGAGCCTTTTACGGTTTACCTGATCTTACGAATTCCGCAGGAGTCCATACCGGTGCAGTCTACGGATTCATAACCATAATGCAGCGTTTTATCGCCGAGGAACAGCCGGACATCCTCACCGTAGCTTTTGATCTCCATGCCCCAACCTTCAGGCACAAGATGTTTGAAGCATACAAGGGCACCCGTCATGCTATGCCGGAGGAACTCAAGTCCCAGGTGCCCATGATACAGGAATTGCTTAGGGCCATGGGTATTACGGTTGTTACCAAGGAAGGCATCGAAGCTGATGATATCCTGGGAACCCTGGCTAAAAAATGCCAGAGTCTGGGTTATGAGGTGACAGTCCTTTCGGGAGACAGGGATCTTTTACAGCTTGCAGATGAGCATATCAAGATCGCTATTCCCAAGACCAGCAAGGGACAGACTACCGTAGAAAACTATTATGCTGCCGATGTTCTTGAGAAAAAGGGTGTTAGTCCCCTTGAATTCATTGATGTCAAGGCACTTATGGGAGATACTTCGGATAATATCCCCGGTGTGTCCGGGATCGGAGAAAAGACTGCTACAGCCATTATCCAGCAGTACCATTCTATCGAAAATGCCTTTGAGCATGTAGATGAGTTAAAGCCTCCGAGAGCTTCAGTAAATCTCAAGGCGGAATATGAGACAGCGGTTATGTCCAAGACCCTGGCTACCATAATTACTGATGCCGAGATCGATTGGGACTCTGACAGTGCAAAGCTGGGAGATATTTATACTCCAGATGCCTTTACTTTATGTAAGGAATGGGAGTTTAAAAATCTTCTTTCGAAGTTTTCCGGAGAAGCCAAATCGGAAAGCGCATCAATAGAGTTTGATAAAGTATCGGATGAAAAGAAAATTACAGCTGCCTTTTCGGATATCATGGAACTTGTGGGATCCGGAGAGGTGTCCGATATTGGACTTTCTATTATTGGAACAGACAGCAGTCTGCTTGTCATCGGCGTTTCGCTGATGGATAAGACCTATGTGTTCGATGCACATGAGCCCTCTGTCAGATCATCTCTTTTGCAGGGTTTGGACAGATTATTATCTACAGTTAACGAGTCTGATATCAGACTTTGCATGTCAGGTATCAAGGATACGCTCCATTTTCTCATGAGAGCATACGGAGATGATAGAGAGTGGCTGCGGAGCGAAGAGGACAAGGTTCCGGTCTGGGCTATGAATGAAAAGACCGGTCAGCCGGAGGGAGATCCGCTGGCACTGATGCTTAATGACGGTATCAGCAGCGTCCTTGAGTCCGGTCCTGGTGGTGCGTTTGATATGAGCATTGCCGCATACCTTCACAATCCTCTTTTGGGAAGTTATGATCATGATATTGTTGCCAGGGAGTTTTTGGGACAAAGTGTTCCGGCCTATGAGGAGCTTCTTGGAAAGAAGAAAGCCATAGAGGCAGCAGATCTTGAAAACGAGGGTGTGTGGAAACTGGCAGCATACAGGGCATCAATTCCGCTTTTATGCGTAGATCCGCTGTTGAAGAAGCTTGAAGAAGAAAAGATGTTATCTCTATATAATGAGATCGAGTATCCTCTTGTGCTTTGTCTTTATCGTATGGAACTTGAGGGGATAGCAATAGATGCTCAGGCTCTTCGGGATTACGGAGATAGTCTGGTTTCGGAGATAGATCGTCTTGAAAAGGAGATCTTTAAAGCGGCGGGAGAGGAGTTTAACATCAATTCTCCTAAGCAGCTTGGGGTTATTCTTTTCGAAAAGATGGGACTTCCCGGAGGTAAGAAGACTAAGACCGGCTACTCTACGGCAGCCGATGTTCTTGAAAAACTTGCACCGGAGCAGCCCGTTATCCGTGACATTCTTTCATACAGGCAGCTTACAAAATTAAAGAGTACCTATGCGGATGGTCTTGCAGGCTGTATTGCTCTTGACGGAAGGATACATACTAGGTTCCAGCAGACGGTTACGGCTACCGGAAGACTTTCGAGTACGGATCCGAACTTACAGAATATCCCCATTAGGATAGAACTGGGAAGACTGATAAGAAAGGTCTTTTTGCCAAGAGAGGGATGTGTATTCGCAGATGCGGATTATTCCCAGATTGAGCTTAGAGTTCTTGCGGCACTTTCAGGTGATGAGAGATTGATCCAGGCATACAGGGAGGATCAGGATATTCACAGGGCTACAGCGGCCCTCGTTTTCCACAAGGATCCTTCTGAGGTAACAGATCTAGATAGGCGTAACGCCAAGGCTGTAAATTTCGGAATAGTATATGGTATATCCAGTTTCGGACTTGGAGAGGATCTTGGCATTGGGCGCAAGGAAGCACAGAAGTATATTGATGACTATTTTGTGGCATATCCGGGTCTGAAACAGTACATAGATGAGCTTGTTGCTTTTGCTAAAGAAAAGGGATACGCTCTTACTAAGTATGATCGGAGGCGTCCGATCCCGGAACTTGCTTCGTCTAATTTTATGCAGAGAAGCTTCGGTGAACGTGTTGCCATGAATGCACCTATTCAGGGAACGGCGGCAGACATCATTAAGATAGCCATGCTTCGGGTTGACAGGAGACTAAGAGCAGAGGCACTTAAGTCAAAACTCATACTTCAGGTACATGACGAGCTTTTGATCGAGACATACGAAGATGAGATAGAAAAGGTAGAGGCTATTCTTAAGGAAGAGATGAAGGCAGCTGCCGATCTTGCGGTTCCTCTTGAGGTTGGTTATGCACAGGGTAACACCTGGTATGATGCAAAATAACGGCAATGTCGGAGATGATCCGACCCCACACATGACAAGGAGGATATTATGGTCAAGAAGAAGTTGGGATTTGGATTGATGAGACTGCCTAAACTCGATGAGAGTAAGGAGGATTCCATTGATGTGGAACAGGTAAAGCAGATGGTTGATTATTTCATGGATCATGGCTTTACCTATTTTGACACAGCTTGGATGTATATGGGCTTTGCCAGTGAAAATGCCACTAGAGAGGCTCTTGTAGATAGGCACCCCCGGGACAGTTACACCTTGGCGACCAAGCTTCACGCCTCCTTCATTGAGACAAAGGAGGATCGTGACAGGGTTTTCAACGAGCAGCTGAAAAAGACCGGAGCTACCTATTTTGATTATTATCTTATCCACGATATCGAGTCCGGTAACTATCAAAAGTATAACGATCTTGATGTTTTTAACTGGATTGTGGACAAGAAAAATCAGGGACTTGTTAAAAATATAGGCTTTTCCTTCCATGACAAAGCAGAACTTTTGGAGCGGATCCTGACTGAGCATCCGGAGATGGAGTTTGTTCAGCTTCAGATCAACTATCTGGATTGGAACAGTGAAAATGTTCAGTCCCGTCGCTGCTATGAGGTGGCAACAAAGTTTGGAAAGCCGGTTGTCGTTATGGAACCGGTCAAGGGAGGAACTTTGGCTAACGTGCCTGAGGAGGCTGCAGCGCTCCTTAAGGAGAGGGAACCGGAACTTTCCGTACCTTCCTGGGCAATCCGTTATGTTGCAAGCCTGGATAATGTTATGATGGTACTTTCCGGCATGAGCAATATGGAGCAGATGAAAGACAATGTATCATATATGGAGGATTTTAAGCCCCTTTCAGAGGGTGATCTGGGAGCTATTGAAAAAGTAGTTTCCATCCTCAATGGCAATATAGCCATACCCTGTACCGGATGCTCATACTGTACTGATGGCTGTCCCATGAACATTCCTATTCCCAGGTATTTTTCACTGTATAATCTTTTTAAGCAGGGTAATAAGCCTGAGATTCGCAGGGAAGAGTATAAGGCCCTGGCCATTGAGGCAGGCGCTGCATCTGCTTGCATCGAGTGTGGTCAGTGCGAGGGTATTTGTCCCCAGCATCTGAATGTTACCGGATATCTTAAGGATGTCGCAGCCGAATTTGAATAATTATAAGGAGTGTCATGCATTTCATAGGTATCACAGGAGGTGTGGGCTGCGGAAAGTCCATGGTCCTTAAGTTTTTGGAAAGTGAATACGGGGCCCATATCATATACTCGGATCTGCTTGCGGCTTCGCTTTGTGAGCCTGGAGGTGTGTGCCTTGATGAGATAAAAGCTAATATTCCGGATGTGTTTCCGGAGTCCGTTATCGGACCTGACGGAAGCATGGATAGGGCTGCAATGGCGCAGGCTGTTTTTGAGTCAGAGGAGCGGCGCCGGATACTTAACGGGATAATACATCCTGCAGTCAAAAAAGAGGTATGTCGTATCGTTGATGAGGAGAGGACTTTAGGAAAATGTGAACTTCTTATCCTGGAGGCCGCACTTCTCATTGAGGAGAGATATGATCTTATCTGTGATGAATTATGGTATATATACTCACCGGAGGATGTTCGAAGAGCACGCCTAAAGGAGCACCGTGGTTATTCGGATGAGAAGATCACTTCAGTAATGGCAAGTCAACTCTCGGACTCTGTTTTCCGTGAGAAATGCGATGTAGTAATAGATAACAGTGGCACTAAGGAAGATTGCCACAAGATGATCAAAGAGCAGGTAGAGAGGCTCTTTTCATGAAAGACAGTAGATTATATACACTTAGTGAAGAAGAGCCGGCCAAGGCTGTGGTTAAGATGGGAGTCCCTCTTATCGCGGGCATGTTTATCATGGTTCTCTATAACCTGGTGGACACCTATTTCATAGGCCTTATGAGGGACGACTACCAACTGGCGGCAGTTAATCTGGCTTATCCGGTCATGATGATCTCTATAGCGATCTCCAATTTGATAGCTACGGGAGCATCATCACTGATAGCAAGAAGCCTGGGATCAGGTGACAAGGAAAAGGCAGACCACACCCTTACTATCGGATTCGAGTTTACAATGATCGGAGGCATCATTGTAACCATCATTGGACTGGTTTTTATTGACGGTATCGTTACGGGCCTTGGGGCCAAAGACAATACTTTTTTATATACCAGAGATTATGCAATGATACTTCTTCTGGGAAGTGTCTTTACCATGGGTAATTACACCTTCGGACAGCTCCTTCGAAGTGAAGGCTCCGTCAGATATTCTATCATGGGTATGGTGGCAGGTACGTTGTCCAATATCGTACTTGATCCTATCTTTATCTTCGGCTTGGGATTACAGATCCGCGGAGCGGCTATCGCTACGATCCTTGGTAATGCAATAGGAATGCTGATCTCCGTTTGGATCTATCTTAGTAAAAAGTCGCTGCTTTCTATTTCTTTGAAGTATCTGAGTCCGACTTCGGATATTGTAAAGGAAATATTCTGGGTAGGCGTTCCTGCAACGCTTGAGACGCTGCTGACATCCATAGCATACATTGTTAATAACAATCTTGCGGTGGGATATGGAGAGCTTACTGTTGCGGCAATGGGAGTGGCCCAGAAGATAATGACCTTCGGAAACTATATCTACCAGGGCTTTGCGGCAGGAACACAGCCGCTTATGGGTTATAATTACGGAGCTAAAAATTATGACAGGATGTTGGCTATCCTCCGGGCAGGAGTGCTTGTGGTCAGTGGCGTAGAGATCTGCGTTATGATATGTTTCGGATTATTTGCACCACAGCTTATAAGTCTGTTTTCAGATTCAGAGGTGGTAGTTGCAACGGGAAGTAAGGTTCTTCGGACTATTATGTTCATACTTCCCTTTGTTGGATCCATATCCATGAGCCGTACTTCCTTTCAGGCAATGGGCAAGCCACAGTACGCTTTTGGGATCACAGTTGTAAGACAATTAATTTTATATGTGCCTCTTCTCATTTTTATGAACCATTTTATCGGATTTAATGGTATGATATGGGCACAACCCATTACAGAAGTGATAATGATGATCGTTTCGGTAGGAATGTTATACTGCATGCTGATATCATTTAAAAAGGAGAATAGCAATGGGAATGGATGAGTTTCAGGCTTTAGTGGACAACATTGCAGCCATGACTTGTGTGGTCTCTGTGGAAGATCTGGGAGACGGAAAATCCGGCAAGTACCGAATTGTAACCGGTAACAGGGCGTACATTGACAGTATTGAAAATCCTGCGCCGGGTGCGGAGATGCTCACGGACAAGTTTACTCCCAATGCAGAGTACACTAACTACCTGACTAGGGATCTGAATTTTGAAGATTATTGCTATAAGGCAGCCGTACAGGGCAAGTGCCTGCATTCCTATGCACATCCTGACAGGCTTCCTTTATGGTTTAATATGACTTTTTTGCCTGTCGGTAAAAGAGATGGCAACATATGCTATTGCACTTATACCATGGAAATAAACTATGAGGCAAGTGCGGAGAGGATGTCTGATATCTCGGGAGATATCGCTTCTGCGGTTCTTAAGACAGGTATTAAACTTCGAGGCACTAATGATTACCGTGCGACAATGAATGAGATCATAAAGGATATCCAGAGGCTTTGTGATGCGGAGCATTGTTGTATCATGCTGATGGATCAGACCGCACGTAGTTGCAGTGTCCTTTGTGAGGCCTTTTCTGAAGACACCAAGCTTCTTCCCATGGAGCGTTATCTGGATGACAGTTTTTATCCGATCGCAGAATCATGGGAGAGTACGGTGATCGCCGGCAGCAACTGCCTTATCGCTAAAAATGAACAGGATATGGAAGTTGTCAAGGAACGCAATCCTGTGTGGTACGAGTCTATCACAGCGGCTGGGGGAAAAAACATAGTTCTGTTTCCTCTCCGTTCCCAGGGGCATCTTCTTGGTTATATGTGGGCCATCAATTTCAACTCCGAAGATTCCGTCAGGATCAAGGAAACTTTGGAACTTATGACTTTTATCCTTGGGTCGGAAATAGGAGGCTATCTTCTGGTAGAAAGGCTCAGGGAACTCAGTTCCAGAGATATGCTTACCGGAGTTATGAACCGTAATGAGATGAACAATTTCGTTGATCGTCTGGACAGTGGCGAGCTGGGAACTACGATCTCGGTGGCGGTTATCTTTGCCGATCTTAACGGTCTTAAGGCAGTTAATGACAGTGACGGACATGCTGCAGGAGATAAGCTTTTGCAGGATGCGGCATCAGCTCTCCGGGAGGTCTTTGATGAGTCTGCCATTTTCCGTGCCGGAGGAGACGAGTTTGCTATCATCATTCAGGGAATAGGTGAGGATGCTCTGAACAACAAGATCCAATCCGTTCGTGACAGTTCCGAAAACTACGACAGGGTTTCATTTGCCATCGGAGGACATGTGGAGAAAGACAGCTCCAATATCAGGACGGCCCTTCGGCTTGCAGATGAAAAGATGTATGTGGACAAGAGAAAGTACTATGAGGAGCACCCCGAACAAAAGCGTCGCGATTCAAAGGACGGGTTTAACTGCTGAGGTTTGATATGGCTGGAAGATTACTTAATGGTTTGTTTCCGAAAATCGATCACGAGGTTCAAAGTGCGGTAGATAAAAAAAGTTTGGACAATATTTGGCGCACGAGTCTTGTGATCCTTGTGTTTGAGTCGCTTGCGCTTATAGTGTTTGTTTCTACCCGTGAGAGATTTGACCATGCCGCATGGGTAAGCATAGGAAGTGCCACTTACTGTGTTGTTTCATGCCTTATCGGAGCCTTGTGTGCTTTTTGGCTGAAAAAGCATGAGGAATATCCCCATATAGCGGTGGCAATATTTGACGTATGCTATTATCTTTTGCTTTCGTCATGGGGCGTGTATGTTGCTTGTCGTAACTATAGTTTGAATGAGCAGATCCTGACTTTTTTTGCGGTACAGCTTATGATGGTTTGTTTTGTACCGCTAAAGCCTTTTGTTAGCCTTATTTTTGCGACCGCAATCTATGCAAGTCTGTATTGTTATGCGTATAGCTTTGACGGCGCCAAGGGCCTGAATATCTTCAATTACGTTTTGCTTTTGATCGTTACCGTAACCGGGATGATCGTGCGTTTTTACTCCGAGGTAAGGACATCGGAACAGTCGGTGGAACTCAATAAAACTATAGACCAGTTGGAGTACAACAATCGCCATGACGGATTGACGGGCCTTAGAAACCGCAAGGCTTTGGAGGAGGATGTTCCGAAGATCATCAGAAGTCATGTAACCGCATATATGATAGATGTCAATTATTTCAAAGAGATCAATGACACCTACGGACATGCAGCGGGAGATGAGGTTCTGGTGCAGACGGCCAGATGGCTCAAGACAGTTTTCAGTGAGGACAGGTGCTACCGTTATGGCGGAGATGAGTTCCTTATCTTGAGCGATGACGATGATTCCTACAGTGAGGATACATTCAGATTCACGGTACCCAGTATACCGGATCTTGAACTCCTGCTCAGTATTGGTCGTGCCGAGGGTGACCCCAAGGATCATGATGAGTTGTTCAAACTGATCTCCACAGCGGATGGAGTCCTGTACAAAGTCAAAAAGCGTACTCACTCTCCGGAATTCGGCGGCCATGGAGAAAGGAAACATCAGGATGATTAAGATTTTGTTTGTTTGCCACGGCAATATCTGCCGTAGCACCATGGCGCAGTTTGTTTTACAGGATATGGTCAATAAGGCCGGTATTGCGGACAGGTTTGAGATCGACAGTAGGGCTACCAGCAGGGAGGAGATAGGTAATCCGCCTCATCATGGAACAGTTCAGAAGATGAGAGAGGTGGGGGTGCCGGTTCTTCCTCACAGGGCTTCTCAGATCACCTGGGCTGATTATGAAAACAGCGATTATATAATCGGAATGGACAGCTGGAACATGCGCAATCTTGAGCGGATGCTTCGTGGAGATCCGGATGGAAAGTGTTATAAGTTGCTGGATTTTGCGGGAAGTGACAGGGATATTGCAGATCCCTGGTACACCGGCAATTTCGATGAGACATATGATGATGTTTTGGAGGGATGTGAGGCTCTTCTCGAAAAATTAAAACTTTGATTTTTACAGGCAGGGGTTCGTATCTCTGCTTGTTTTTTAGTGGTTTGAGTGATATAATGACCCAAGATGTTGTGCTTTTTTGCCTGCGCTGTGGCAAAAGGCTTTGGAACAGTATTTAACCGTTATTTTTGGAGAAGATCATGATTGAAGTTGAAGATCGTGAAAAGTGCGTTTTCGGACTTGATATTGGTACCCGCAATGTAGTTGGAATTGTGGGTTATAAGACAGATACCGGGTTTTATGTTGAGCAAGAGTATTCTGAGGAACATGAGACCAGAGCCATGCTTGATGGTCAGATCCATGATATTGGTAGGGTTTCTTCCGTAATCGGCCGTGTCAAGGAACATCTTGAGACAGATCTCGGTTATCCTCTGAGTGAAGTATGTATCGCTGCCGCTGGTCGTGTCCTTAGGACTGTGACTACCAGGGTAGAGATGAATTTTGATGAGGAAAAGGTTGTTACGGGAGAGGATCTTAATACCCTGGATCTCATCGGAATAGATCAGGCACATCAGGATCTTTTGTCCGAAGGCGGACCATACAAGTTCTACTGTGTGGGTTACTCTGTCATGAAGTATTACCTTAACGGAGAGCTTTTTACCAATCTTGAGGGCCACAAGGCTACCAGGATCGAAGAGGTGATCATTGTAACTTTCCTTCCTCAGGATGTTGTGGACGGATTGTATTCGGCCGTTGAAAAGGTTGGCCTTTCCGTTTCCAATATGACATTGGAGCCTATAGCAGCTATCAACGTAGCTATCCCCCTTAATTTTCGAATGCTCAATATTGCCCTTGTGGACGTTGGAGCCGGAACAAGCGACATTTGTATTACCAAGGACGGAAGCATTGCGGCTTACGGCATGATCCCTTATGCGGGAGATGAACTTACCGAAGTTATTGTTCAGGCGCTTCTTGTTGATTTTGCCATGGCTGAAAAGATCAAAAAGGATTCCGTGGAGGGCGGTAAAGTCACATATTCGGACATAATGGGTCTTGAGCACACAATTGACGCCAAGGATGTCCACAAGCTCACCGATCCAGTCATGGAAAAGATCACCACAGCCGTTGCCGAAAAGATAATCAGTCTCAATGGAGATAAGCCGGTTGCAGCATGCTTTGTAGTAGGCGGTGGCGGTAAGGTCCACGGTTTCTGCGAGGCTCTTGCGGACAAGCTGGGTATAGTTCACGAGCGTGTAGCGCTTCGCGGCGAGGAGGTTATGAAAAATATCACCT
>JAEEGL015628257.1_pt1 | contig 12311 bp, 7 predicted proteins | sample 9134231 | NCBI WGS metagenome assembly JAEEGL01 (sample SAMN16246548, study PRJNA631951) | gut metagenome | biome: gut microbiome; feature: rumen; material: fiber-attached | host: Bos | place: Iran: Karaj | collected 2018-10 | reverse complement strand
TCCCGAGCCTGATGAGACGCCGGCTGAAGCTGACGAAGATACTGTCCAGGAGCTAGACGAAACACCTGATGAACATGACAGCGATACGATCGGGACTCCCGACGAAGATGCGGATCAGGGTTGCCTGTCGAACGATGAGTGCACTGACCCGGCTCTTCCGCTCTGCAGCATTGCGACGAGCACCTGCGTAAAAAATGCGGTGTTTTTCAGCGAATATGTTTCAGGAAGCAACTCAAATAAAGCCTTTGAAATATACAACGGATCAAAAAGCACTATAAATCTAAACAATTATGTTTTGAAAGTAGCGAAATACAACTATCTTGGTAGAGATGATTGGGGGAAAAACGAAAATAACGTAGAGGTTGATGGGAGAAAGTACACTTTCTCTGAAACAACGACTCTTGCTTCCGGAGATGTTTATGTGGTCTGCCACAAATCAGTAGGCACTGCGCTTGCTTCCCGCTGCGATGATATACAGACGAGTGTCACGGCAATTTTGAATTTCACTGGAATGGATGCCTATGCAATTTTTTTCAACGGTGAAATTATCGACCAAATCGGCTCGCGTGAGCAGGCTGGAAGCAGCTGGAGCTTCGGTGTGGCAGATATAAACTATGGTGCCTTGACAGCTCACACCCTGAGAAGAAAAGAGAGTGTTGTCGTGGGGACGACAGACTGGATTTCGGCTGCCGGAACAAATGTTGAAGATTCCGAATGGGTTGTTTATCCTGAGGATGCCTTTGACGGGCTGGGCACGAGATAAATATTTAGAATAGTTGGAGATTTTGCCATGAAAATAGCATTTTTAGCTTCAGAATGCGAGCCCTTTGCAAAGAGCGGCGGGCTTGCGGATGTCGTCGGATCGCTCTCAAAGGCTCTCGGAGAGCTCGGACACGAGGTCGTTGTTGTTCTGCCGTTTTATCGTTCGATCCGTGACGGCGGTTTTGAGGTCTCCTCCTACTTTGACTCGATGTGTGTCAAAATGGGGAACGGAATTGAGGAGTGGTGCAGCGTCAAGAAGGCCCGTCTCTCTGAATTTGTTGATGCTTTTTTTATCGAATCCAACAAATACTTCGACCGAGACGGGCTTTACTGCGACAGATCGAACAACGATTTCGGTGACAACGCGTACCGTTTTGCCTTCTTCTGCCGTGCAGCTTTGCAGCTTTTGAAGGATATGGATTTTCACGCTGACATCGTTCACTGTCACGACTGGCAGACCTCTGCGGTATGCGCTTTTCTCAAAATCTGGGACTGGCGCGGCACTCCGCTCAGCAATGCAAAATCGGTTCTGACGATCCACAATATCGGCTATCAGGGGATTTACGGCTCCGGCGTGCTTGGATACTGCGGTTTCCCTTGGAATTTCTATGTTAGTGATATTTTTGAGGATTTCGGCAGGATCAACCTCCTGAAGGGCGGGATCTTCTTCGCCGATTTTGTTACCACCGTAAGCCCCAAATATGCTGAGGAGACGCTGAATTCCGATCTCGGATGCGGCCTGAACGACTTTTTGCGCAGAAAGGGAGAGTCTTATGTAGGCATCCTGAACGGAATCGATCCGACTCTCTGGAATCCGGCTAAGGATACGCTGCTTCCGGCAAATTTTTCGATGCGCAAGCTTGACGGAAAGGCTCTCTGCAAGAGTGAACTGCAGAAAAGGTTCGCTCTCGATGTGAATGAAAATATCCCGATCGTCGGTGTTGTAAGCCGCTTTGCGACTCAGAAGGGGCTCGATGTTCTTGCCAACTCGATCGAGCGGATCGTCACCGCGATGCAGGTCCAGTTCGCGGTCATGGGGTCGGGGGAACCGGCTCTCGAGCGCCATTTCCAGTATCTTCGCGACGAGTATCCGGGTGTTGTCGGCGACTATATTGGTTTTAATAATGAAATCGCGCATTTAGTCGAGGCAGGGAGCGATTTTTTCATCATGCCGTCGCGTTATGAACCGTGCGGTCTGAACCAGATCTATTCGCTTCGCTACGGGACTCTGCCGATCGTCAGGAACACCGGCGGTCTTGCGGATACGGTCGATCAGTACGACGAAAAGAGCGGCAAAGGGACTGGTTTCAAGTTCGATTATCTCTCCGAAGAGGCGATCTTTGACACGGTAGGCTGGGCGGTCAGCACCTATTTTGACCGGCCGGAGCAGCTCCTTACCATGCGGAGACGTGCGATGAGACGTGATTTCAGCTGGAAAAGCTCTGCTGCCGAGTACGAAAAAATTTACAGACAGGCGGCTCAAGGGGAAAATTAAAGGTTGGAAAATCCTGAGAAAAAGGGCGGTCCGATCGGGTGGATGGCCGGCAATTCGGTTGCCGCGAATCTGATAATGCTGTTATGTCTGATCGGGGGAGTCATCTCTGCGTTTGCGATAAAAAAGGAGGTTTTTCCGGATACCGAAATCGATGTCGTGACGATTACAGTCAGCTATCCTGGTGCCAGCCCCGAGGAGATAGAAAACGCTGTCGTGCTGCCGGTCGAGGAGAAGATTGCCGATCTCAACGGAATAAAAAAGATCACATCAACGAGCTATGAGGGTATCGCCTGGATAACAGCCGAGTTGCTTGAAAATCAGAATAACTATCGTATATATCAGGATATTTTGACGGCGGTCAACCGCATTTCGACCTTCCCTGAGGGCGCGGAGAAACCTCAGGTGACACTCTCTTACCCTAAGCGTGGAGTCGTTTCGCTTGTCATTTACGGCGATTATGAAAAGAAGGTGATCTACAATGCCGCGGAGGGGCTGAGGGATGCCCTGCTCGCCGACAGCCATATCACTCAGGTCGAGCTTACAGGCAGCAACTCGCCGGAGATAGCTGTCGAGATTTCGCAGGATACACTGCGCCGGTACGGTATTTCGCTTGCTGATGTCGCGGCAAAGATAGCGGCCACCTCAGTCGAGATCCCGAGCGGCGAAATAAAGACGGAAAAGGGCAATATTCTGATCCGTCTGACACAGCGCGGGGAGGTCGGTCAGGATTTCGAGAAGATGATAGTCCTTACCGGTCCTGACGGGACAAACGTCACGCTGGGCGAGATCGCAACTGTCAGGGATGACTTCGAGGAGACCGACAGGATAAGTCTTTACAACGGCAAAAACGCAATTTCGGTCGATGTCTACAGAGTCGGCGAGCAGACGCCGGTTTCAGTTGCCGAGGCTTCGCGCAGGATAATCCGCGAGTACGAAAAGGCTCTTCCGCCAGGTATGAAGATCGATGTGCGCCGCGATCAGTCAAAAGTTTATGTCGAGCGGATGAACCTTTTGCTCAACAACGCCTACATGGGGATGGCGCTGGTCTTCATCTTTCTGGGGCTTTTCCTTGAACTGAGGCTGGCCTTCTGGGTGACGCTCGGCATACCGACTTCGTTTCTCGGCGCGTTCCTGTTCCTGCCGTCACTTGGTGTCTCGATCAATATGACTTCGCTTTTTGCCTTCATCATTGCGCTCGGTATAGTCGTCGACGATGCGATCGTGATCGGCGAGATGATACACGACAAGCGGCAGGGCGGACTGAGTCCGATACAGGCTTCGATCGAGGGGGCGCGTGCTGTTGCGATGCCTGTCTGCTTCAGCGTTCTGACAAACATCGTCACATTCGTACCGCTGCTTTTCGTGCCGGGAATGATGGGGAGGATGTTCGGCGATATCCCTGTGGTCGTCATCACGGTTTTTGCGATTTCGCTGTTTGAGGCGCTTTTCGTGCTGCCCAACCACTTGAGCCATGCCGAGCCGCGCCGAGGCAGGATCGAACAGTGGCTTTTTGAACGCCAGCAGGCATTCGGAAAATGGTTTATGCAAGTAATATCGAATGTTTACAAGCCGTTTCTGGAGGCTACGATCAGGCACCGTTATATAACGCTCTCGCTGGCGTTGTCTCTGCTTCTGATCACTGCGGCCTATATCGCCAGCGGCAGGATAGGCTTTGTAATGATGCCGGCGATCGAGTCGCACTTTGCTTCTGTCAGCATCGAAATGCCTTACGAGTCGCCCTTTTCGTCAGCTGAACGGATCGCAAAGCAGCTTATAGATGCGGCCTACCGTGTCGATGAAAAATACAAGGCTGAAAATCTGATCGTCGGGGTCTATTCAAACATTGGTCTGGGCAGCAGTTCAACCGGAGCCAACGAGATCGACATGCGTGTATATCTGCTTGATTCGGAAAAGAGGAAGCTCTCAACCGCGGCCTTTGCCAGAATGTGGCGTGAGGAGACAGGCGAGATCTATGATGTCGAAAAGATAGCCTTCGAATCCGACCGTGGAGGTCCCGGACACGGTTATTCGATACAGCTGGAGCTGGCACACAAGGATGCTGAGCTTGTCGAGCAGATCAGCTCCGAGCTTGCCGAGATGGTGCGCGACATCACGTGGGTGACTGATATAGATGACGGTTCTGCTGTCGGCAAGGTGCAGTATAGTTTTACGGTGACGCCGCTCGGCGAGAGCCTTGGTCTGACGGCACTGGAGATCGGCAGGCAGGTGCGTGGCTACTTCAGCGGAGCGGAGATCCTGAGGCAGGTGCGCGGCCGCAACGAGATCAAGGTCATGGCCAGACTTCCGAAGGAGGAGCGGGTCAGCGAGCACTATGTCGAGAAGCTGATCCTGAAGGCTCCCGACGGCTCGGAGGTCCCGCTGAACGCGGCGGCAAGAGTCAGCTACGGCAGATCCTACACGACGCTTAATCACGTTGACGGAAAACGTGTCGCAATTTTTTCGGCTAATGTCGAACCTGTAGAAAAGACCCAGCTCGTCAGGCAGAAGATCGTAGGCGAACTGCTTCCGAAGCTGCGCAGCAAATATCCCGGCTTAAGCTGGTCCTTCGGCGGCCATCAGCGCGAGATAAACGACTCGATGAGCGCACTTTCACGTTATTTCATAATTGCCGCGCTGGTGATTTTCGCCCTGCTCGCCGTTCCGCTCAAGAGTTACTCGCAGCCGCTTATCATCATGGTCAGCATACCGTTCGGAATAATCGGCGCTGTCGGCGGTCACATGCTGCTCGGTCAGCCGCTCAGTATCAACAGCGTGATGGGGATCATTGCGCTTTCTGGAGTCGTCGTGAACGACAGCCTTGTTTTGATCGAATACGCCAACTCATTGGTAAAACAGGGGCTTTCTTACTCTGAAGCAGTCATCAGGAGCGGAGTGCGGAGATTCAGACCTATATTTTTGACGACGATCACGACTTTCGGCGGTCTGGCCCCGATGATTTTTGAAAAGTCGAGACAGGCGCAGTTTATGATCCCTATGGCGGTTTCGCTTGGTTTCGGACTGATTTTTTCGACCTTGATAACGCTGATAATCGTGCCGTCGCTTTATGTCTCAGTGAATTCGCTCCTTAGGAGAAGTTGACTTTGCAAACTTAAAATTTAGAGTCAGTAGTCTATTTGTTAACGTATTGCGGTGTGTGGGATGTTAAACAACAGATATGTCAGAAAGACGTTATTGGTCATAATCGATCTTACGATATTTATCCTGTCAGTTCTGCTTACAAACTGGATCCTGGATCCATTCCTGAAACCTGACCATTTTTTTAATTTTATTTTGGCCGTTTTTGTGCCGGTACTCGGCTTTTTCCTTGTCGGTTTTTACCGTCTGCACTTGAGCAACAGCACTTTTGAGGTCTTTAAACGCGCCATGTGGGTCGCGGTTCCGGTTTTTCTTGTTATATGGCTTACAGACTCTTTCCGCTGGTCTTTTGTGAACACTGCTTTTTCATTCAGTGCGATCCTGATCGTGAGAGGTTTTTACCGTATGTTTTACGAACACCGGAACAAGAGCCACGAGAAACTTCCTACGGCCGTTATTTTAGGTGCCGGCGAGCTCGGATGTGCAATGGCGCGTCTTGGCAGCAAAGGTATTTTTGATCACAAGATTTTGGGGTTTGTCGATGATGATCCGGCACTTCAGAAGGAGATAATTTTAGGCTATAAAGTCCTTGGAACAACAAATGATTTGAGTGATGTCCTGAACAGAGTCAAACCGGAAACGCTGATAATTGCAGTAACTTCGATCTCTTCAGAGAAGATCCAGAGCGCTGTGAAGGCTGCCAAGGATGCCGGATGCAGGATAAAAATCGTCCCCAATCTTTTTGAAAGGAAGGGGCGGGCGGATGTCTCTCCGCGTGATATCAACTTTGCCGATCTGCTCGGAAGAAAGCTGATCGAAGTCGACAGGGAGCCCTTGCTGAAGATGCTTGCAGGCAAGACCGTTCTGGTTACAGGAGCGGGCGGAAGTATCGGCAGTGAAATCTCGTCGCAGCTTCTTGATTATGAAATAAAAAAGTTGATCCTTCTTGATATCGACGAGACAGAGCTTCACGATCTGAGCCTGAGGCTTCTGGATTACAAGAAAGAGTGGTCCGATGATGTCGTCCCGATAGTCTGCGATCTGAAAAACAGAAATAAAGTTGAACAGATAATCAGGCAATATCACCCGGATATCATTTTCCACGCAGCAGCCTACAAGCATGTTCCTCTGATGCAGCTTTATCCTGAAGAGGCAATCAGCAACAATATCATCGGAAGCTACAATCTCTTTAAATCAGCCAAAGACAATGCTGTTCCAAAGGTCGTCGTGATATCAACAGACAAAGCTGTCAATCCGACGAACATCATGGGTACGACCAAACGTGTCGTTGAAATGCTGGCAGCGGCAATCAATACGGAACATGTTACCGAATTCTGCTGTGTCCGCTTCGGCAATGTCATAGGGTCGCGCGGTTCGATGTTCCCGCTCTTCATGGATCAGATCAAAGCCGGAAAACCGATCACGGTTACCAATGAAAACGTGATACGCTACTTTATGGCGATCCCCGAAGCTGTAAGCCTTGTTTTCAGGGCTGCGACGCTTGCAAAGGGCGGCGAGGTCATGGTGCTCGATATGGGACAGCCTGTCAGGATCTACGATTTCGCCCAGAAACTGATCGATGTCTTCGGGGACGGCAGAAGCTCGATAACGATCACCGGGCTCAGACCAGGCGAAAAGCTTTATGAAGAGCTTCTCGCGAACGATGATCTGACAGTTCCTACCGATGACAAGCTCGTATTCAAGGCAAAGCTCAGCGAGACAAATCTCAAGGAGGAGGATTTTATGGAATTCATGCATAAGTTCCCCGAGATGGATCGTGACGAGATGATCAGGTGGTTGAAGTTCTTCGTTCCTGAATATCAGCCGAGTACAAAAAAGTAGAATGCCTGCCAAAGATCGTTTTTTAGTATTTTTACCGGATAACGGGCAGGATTACTGCGGTCTTTTTTTCTGTCTGATGCTTTCGATTTTTTCCTGCCGGAAGTTTTTGCAGAATGCAGCTGTTTTTTCAGGGATCCCTCTTTTAGAATATTCTGTTTTTCTCTACTACGCCCTGGTTTTGTTTGTTTTTTACAAATCGCTTCCGGAAATCAGAAAAAGACTGAATAAACTGGACGCCTTTTTGTTTTTGTTTCTTTCACTCTCTTTTATCTCCTCAGTCTTGTTTTACGACAGCGACCCTGTTTTGAAAGCCGACATCTTCAGAAGATACTTTGCCGTATGCTGTCTTAGTTATTTTTCTGCCAGGGCTTTGGAACTGACGGAAAAAAATATAAAGTATATGCGGCTGTTTGCTTATCTGATAATGACAAATGAACTGATCCAGCTGTTTGTTTTTCGCCTGTATCCTTTTAGCCATAATACGGCATTTTTAATGCTGGGAAGGACAATGCTCACAATTTTTATACTTTTGATTATGTCGATTGTCCGTGATCTAAGGGCGAGTGATTGTATTGTCTGGATTTTGGCTTTATTTATAATAATCGCCTCAGGTTCGCGAGTGGCTTTTATCATTATTTTGGCAACGACCGCTGTTGCAATATTATACGGATCCCGTAGCAAAAGAGCGATTGCGATGCTTTTTTCCGTTTATCTTGGAGCTGTGGCTGTTTTTTTTGCATGGAAGGATAAAATTCTCGCAACTCTTTATGAACTCTATTTCACAATGGGATTTTCGTGTAAATTCTTTATCCTGTCAGCTCGGGATAACTTTATTAATAATCGCACTGCAGAGAAACGCCGCATAATCTGGCATTGGTGCTCAGACTTTATCAGCAATCATATTTTTGCTGGAAGCGGCATTATCAATGAACGTTTTTTTATAAATGATGTTGTTCCTTTTCGTACCGGAGTACCAGGTGCATATCCACACAATTTCTTTCTTGAAATATGCACTCAGTTCGGTTTGATCCCCGGAATGCTTATATTGCTTGCCGGTGCAATTGTTCTGATAGGAAGCTTTGTAAGATCTCATTCGTATGTTGACAGACTTTTTATTATTATTCTTTTAATGACTTCGTTAGGCGGGTTAATGATATCAAGTAGTTATATTCAGGATGCTCTTTTTTATACATTTGCGGGATTCTTGATCCAGATTTACAGTAAAAAAAGCGACGGATATAAACATTGCAGAACGTATTGACGTATATTTAGGAAAATAATAATCTGCTTAAACTTTGCAGAGGATAATTGCAGATGCAGTGTATAAATTCTCGTAAAAAGGGTTGTTATGAAAAATATGTGAAACGCATACTGGATATACTGTTTTCCATCCTTTTTCTTGTGTGTTTCGGCTGGGTTTATATTGTTGTTGCGATTTTCGTCCGTGTAAAATTAGGTTCTCCTGTTTTGTTTAGGCAAATTCGTCCCGGACTTGCTGATAAAGACGGACATGAAACATTTTTTTATATTTATAAGTTCCGCACTATGACAAATGAACGGAATGCCGAAGGGAATCTTTTGCCGGATGAATTAAGAGTTACCCGGCCAGGAGCTTTTTTACGTGCAACATTTTTAGACGAAATACCTGAGATTTTTAATATTTTAAATGGGACTATGTCCTTTATTGGACCACGTCCTCAGCTGGTTCAAGATATGGTTTTTATGACCCCGGAGCTTAGAAGACGTCATGCTGCAAAACCGGGTCTGTCTGGTCTTGCTCAGGTTAATGGGCTCAATTCAATTTCATGGGATGAAAAACTAAATTGGGATTTAAAGTACATAGAAAATATTACATTCGGATATGATCTGAAGCTGTTTTTTAGAACCATCGGGACTGTTTTTAAAGGGTTTAAACATATTAAGGATAAAGACGAAAGTCTGCATTCTGAGGATTACGGTGATTTTTTGCTGAGAGAAGGAAGGGTTTCTAAGGAAGAGTATGAAGCGCTGCATACGGAGGCCCGGAAATTACTCGATCAAATAGAGAATGATTAAAGTCTGTCATATTACAAGTGCCCATAGAGCCGAGGATTTGAGGATATTCCGCAAGGAGTGTGCAAGTCTTGCGAAAGCCGGATACGATGTCTACCTTGTAGAACGCGGTGAAAGTACCGAAAAGATGGGGGTTCATATTGTCGGGACAGGCGAAATGCCTGAAAAAAGATTTTTACGGATGACGTTAGGTACAAGGAGAGTTTATAAAAAGGCTCTGGAGCTCGACTGTGATATATACCACTTTCATGATCCAGAGCTTCTGCCTTATGGTTTAAAGCTGAAGAAGAGTGGTAAAAAGGTGATTTTTGACTGCCATGAAAACACTGTCGGACAAATCCTGGAGAAAGGCTGGCTTCCTGGAGTAATGCGTAAACTTATTTCTTTCTCCTACAGGTTGTACCAACGATATGTATGCAAAAAACTGGATGCCGTCGTCTCTCCTCACTACCAGTGTGACTACTTTGCAAAAATTAATCCTAAAACATTTATTATTGCCAACTATCCGATTTTAATGCCGTTGCCGCACGATGTTGTTAAGAACGGCAAAAGAATATGCTTTATCGGTGGAATAGATAAAAGGTGGTGCCACGATAAAATAATAAAGGCTTTGGAGAATGTTGCCGATTGTCAATATGTCATGTGCGGAAAGGATTGGGATCACTATATTGACGAGTTGAAAAAGCTTCCGGCCTGGAGTAAGGTTTCATATAAAGGTTATCTGCCGCAGGATGAGGTTTATAAAATTCTGGTATCTTCAGCTGTGGGTCTTGTCGTTTCGACAGATCACGCAAATATGTTTAACAAACAAGGTACCTTGGGATTAGTTAAAATATTTGAAGAGATGATGGCCGGTTTGCCGATTGTCTGTTCTGATTTTACTGTTTGGCGGGATATTGTTGAACGCTGGCATTGCGGAATTTGTGTCGATCCGGAAAATGTAGGGGACATATCTGCTGCAATAAAGTATTTGCTTGACAACCCTGAGGAGGCAAAAAGCATGGGGGAAAACGGCAGACGCGCTGTCGAGACAGAATTCAATTGGCAGAGCGAAGAAAAAAAGCTTCTGGAGCTTTACGAAGATTTATCAAGCGATATAGTACCGCGTATTTAGCTATGGAGCTGTCTGGGATAATAAAGTGAACATTTGGCTTATCAATCACTATGCAGTTCCTCCCAAATATTATCCGCTGACTAGAGCTGCCAATTTTGCAAAATATCTTATAAAAAAGGGACATTCTGTAACTATTTTTGCTGCAAGTACTGTTCACTACTCGGATATAAATCTGGTCGATGACAGTTCCCTCTACAAGGAGATCGAGGATAACGGGATACCATATGTTTTAGTAAAGTGTCACGGTTATAAAGGAAACGGGCTAAGCCGGATTTTTAATATGTTTGAATTTGCAATGAAACTTCCTTCGGTCTGTTCTGGCTTCGCAAAGCCGGATGCTGTCGTTGCAACTTCTATTCCTCCGATGTCCTGTGCTGCCGGGGTGCATCTTGCAAGAAAATATCATGCCAAAGCGGTGGCTGAGATAGCGGATCTCTGGCCGGAATCGCTGGTTGCGTACAAACTTGCATCTCCTTTTAGTCCTGCGGTCTTTTTCCTGAGAAAAGTTGAAAAGTGGATATATAAAAATGCGGATTCTGTTGTTTTTACAATGGGCGGTGCTTACGATTATATCGTAGAACGGGGGTGGGAGCAGACGATACCTCGTTCTAAAGTCAGTTTCATCAATAATGGAGTAGATTTAGAGGCTTATGACTACAATAGAGAACATTTCAGTTTGGATGACAGCGATTTGGATGACCCGAAAACATTTAAAATCATCTACACTGGATCTTTGGGACTGGTTATCCGGGAACAGCTGCTCTTTTTGATGGATGCAATAGGATGCCTGCGCAGTACAGAGTATAAAAATTATCGTTTTTTGATTTATGGAAAAGGTGAGCTCCTGCCTGAACTGGAGGACGTCTGTAAAAAAAGAGGATATTCCAATGTGCTGTTCAAGGGCTATGTCGAAAAAAAATATATTCCCTACATATTGTCCAAATGTAATCTGAACATACTTCACTGCAGAGGCAGTTACCTTCTTAACAAGTATGGTGACAGCCAGAATAAAATGTTCGAGTATATAGCGAGCGGCCACCCGACGATAGCCGGGACGGACGGAAAATATTCAGTTATTGCAAATAACCGATGCGGTATTTCCAAATGCTTTTCAACACCGCAGGAGCTGGCAGACGCTATAGTAAAGCTTGAAAAATTTCCAATATCCGGCGACCATATACGTAGTGTGGCTGAAAAATATGATTTTAAACACCTGACAGACGAACTTTTAAGGGTATTGGGAGAATAAAACTGCTTTTTAACATAAAACAACACCGCATTCTTTTTAAGTCGGTTTTTTCGGTAACAGGCGTCGTTTTGGCTGTAAAGCTCCTTGGTTTTGCCAAGCAGGTGGTTGTTGCCGGAGTTTTCGGGGCAAATATCGATACAGACTTATTTTTTCTTGCAGAGAGATTCTTAAACAACATTAACTTTATAATTTCACAGGTCATCCTTGCGGCATTCGTTCCAGTCTATCTGGAAGTGAAAAAACAGAGTGATTCTGAAGCTCTGCAATTCACTTCGGATTCTGTCAGATTTTTTTCGGTGTTTACTGCTTTGGTTGCCTTGCTTGTTGTATTGTTTTCTTCGTTAATAGCCGGAATTATCGCTCCGTCCTATTCAGCATACCTGACAGAACGGCTTTCATTTTATCTTAGGATTTTTGCTCCTATGACTATTTTATTTATGCTTCAGTCGGTTTTTCACGCACTTCTGAATGCAAATAAAAAATTTGTTCCGGGACAGATGACAGGTTTGATACAAAGTGTTGTAATTATAGGATTTTCTTTGGTTCTTGGTAATACCTTTGGTGTTAAGACTCTGGTATTTGGTTTTTTCGTTTATTCGATCCTCAACTTCCTCTTTCTGGGTTTTTTTTCGTATAAGGACAAGCTGTTTAAACTGAAGGATTTTCATTTCAGTCAGCATATGAAAAAGCTGCTTTTTATG
>JAEEGL015540332.1_pt1 | contig 12311 bp, 11 predicted proteins | sample 9134231 | NCBI WGS metagenome assembly JAEEGL01 (sample SAMN16246548, study PRJNA631951) | gut metagenome | biome: gut microbiome; feature: rumen; material: fiber-attached | host: Bos | place: Iran: Karaj | collected 2018-10 | reverse complement strand
TGTTTACTCTTCTTTTCCGATAGGAGCAATCCCGACTTGTGTAAGATACTCGTTACATTCGTAGATCGAATTGTTTGACATTGTCAAGATCAGCATGTGATATGCCTTGTGTTGAGGGGACATATACGGATGCATAATTCTGCCCAAGTGGCACAGATTGACGAACCGGCTCGCATTGCAAGTCATTCAACGACTACAGGAAAAGGTTTCCCGAAAAGATCTCTCAAAAGAATTTAATGTGTCCGAATCCACCGTTTGCCGATGGATGAACCTAACTGAATGCGGAAAACCGAATGATCTTCCCAACGTTGTATCAATCGACGAATTCAAGGGGAATGTCGACGGAGAAAAGTTCCAATGCATTCTGACCGCTCCGACTGAAAAACGAGTACTTGACATCCTTCCCGATTGCAAGGAACGGCACATCTATGAATACTTACAACGATTTAAGAACAGGGATCAGGTACAATTCTTTGTCAGCGATATGCGAAAAGAATACATAGCCATGGCAAAGCACTTATTCCCAAACGCAAAGATCGTGATTGACAAGTTTCATGTCGTTCGTTACTGTACATGGGCGGTAGAAAATGTCCGGAAGCGCGTTCAGAAAGGATTGCATCCTGACGAACGCAAATACTTCAAGCGAAGCAGGACGTTACTGTTGTTGCGCAAGGATAAGCTAAAGGACAATGGCAAGGAGGCTGTTATCCGTATGTTACGGTTCCACAAGGATTTAGCAAATGCATACCTGCTGAAAGAGAAGTTTTACGCCTTCATGACTTCAGAGAACAGCTTGGCAGCACGAGAACGGCTGCATGCATTGATTCTCTTTGCAGCTGCTGCCAATCTGCCGGAGTTTGAGCCGTTGCTGAGTGTATTACGGAACTGGACACAGTATATTCTGAACGCTTTTGATTGCGAGTACACCAATGGTTTTACAGAAGGCTGCAACAACAAGATCAAGGTATTGAAACGAATCGCATTCGGCTACCGTAACTTTGCCAACTTCCGGCAGCGCATTCTGTTATCCTTCAACACCCCCTAAGCGCGGCGAATCCACCGCCCCGCGGGGCGGTGGAGTCGCCTCTTTACTCGTTTCTTTCGACAAGCTCAACCCCAACTGTTGACATTGAGCCCAAATGCCTGTAAACTGTTGCTACAAAAAAATAGGAGAATCATGCCCATGAAAAACCGGATGCGAATCATGACCCTTCTCGTTGCGTTGCTGATGGCCTTTGGCGCGATCGCCTGCGACGGTTCCGCCTCCGTCGCATCCGCGCAGCCGACCCCTGAAATCACGGCATCCGCGACGGAAATACCGAACGGTGCAACCAAGCCGGAGCCGAATACCCGCGCCATGCTGGATACGTCGCTTCCACCCTTTTCGGGCAAGGCACGTCTGATCATGGTACAGGACGGAGAGGTGGATGACAAGAATTCGCTGATCCATTTGCTTCTCTATGCCAACGAGATCGACATCGAGGGCATCGTGCAGACAAGCTCGTTTCTGCATTACAGCGGAGCGGAAAGCATGCCCGCCCGCCGTTGGATGGGGACGGAGTGGGTTCAAACCTATTTAGACGCCTATGCTGCGGTGTATCCGAACCTGATCGTCCATGATCCGGAATATCCCGAGCCGGAAGCGCTTCGTGCTGTTACAAAGGTTGGCAACGTCAAGGCACCGAGCGACATGGAGGAGGAGAGTCCCGGCTCCGAATGGATTCGGGAAAGGATTCTTGCCGAGGACGAACGGCCGCTGTTCATTGAGATCGGCGGGGGAGCCAACACGGTGGCGCGGGCCTTGAAGTCCATTGAGGAAGCGTATTGCGAAAGCGACGGGTGGGAAACGTTGAAACAGCGGATCTCCGATCACGTAATCCTCGTTGCATTCGGCCAGCAGGATTCCTGCTATGCGGATTATATTCGTCCGAACTGGCCCGAGATGCGATTTGTCGACGTGTCGAAAGGTGCCGATGCCTACGGTTATAAATGGGGCACGGCAGCCGGAATGACCGACGAAGCGCGGGAACTGTTCACCGGAAGCAGGATGGAAGCCTCGCTGCTGAAGGATCTCGGCGCGCTGATGGATCTGTATATCACCTGGGGCGATGGAACGTATCTCGACGGGGAAGCGGAGAACGATCAATACGGAACCAATGAATCGCTGCTCGATACCGCCGGATGGTGGGGGAAATATCGGCATCAAAGATACGATTTCCTTTCGGAAGGTGATTCTCCGGCATGGTTTCTTACGATTCCGAACGGTCTGCGCGGGATTGAGGACCTGTCCTACGGAAGCTGGGCGGGTTGCTTTGAAGGAAAGGCAAACAGCGGAGGAAGGTTCTTTGAATCGGTGAATGCGATCGGCATGGCGGTGTATGCGGACGGTATTCAAAAGGACTTCGCGATGCGGGCAAGTTGGTGTATCGCAGAAACCTACGCGGAGGCGAATCACCGTCCGGTGCTGATGGTACAGGAGGGAACCGATCTGACTGCAGCCCCGGGGCAAACCGTTGCATTGCATGCCTCTGCAACCGACCCGGACAGAGATACGGTTTCATTCCTCTGGTATCAGGATCTCTACTCCGATTCCTACACGGAATGGATCAATGAATGGGAAGAACCGATTCCGATCATGGTGGAAAGCCGAGGGGAGAGTGTGTCGATCACGATCCCGTCCGACGCGGTGGACGGGGAAACCATTCATGTGATTTTGAAGGGAACGGACAGCGGGATGGGTAATCTCATCGCCTATCAGCGCGTGATCATCACCGTGCGTAATCCGTGACGCGTGTGAAAAGACATTTCATAAAACAAACAAGCCGCTGCTCCGATGGAACAGCGGCTTTGTGATGCCAGGATAAGAAGTTATAAGTGGAACAATTCTCTTTGCTTCCCGCCGCACATGCGATCGGCGACCGATGCGCCGTACAGCTCGGATAATCTCGTGTGGGCGTCGCCCAGCTTGCAGGAGCGGCCCGAGACGTTGTGCGCGTCGGATGCGATCAGGTCGATCAGTCCGTTATCGAGCACCCGCTTGATCCGGCGCTCCTCGAAGAACCCGTGCTTTGTAATGACCGTGCGCGCATTCATCTGCATCAGAACGCCCGGGACGACCGCCGCCTTGTTCGAGGGAAAGAGGAGAGCATCCGATAGGTCCTCATTTTCGGAGACCGTCACGGTGTACGGCGCTTCGCCGCCCTCCCACTGCAGCATCACGGTCTGCACGTCGTGCGCCACTTTTGTGGTGCGGTAGCTGTTCTTGTGCAGATAGTCCAGCCCTTCCTCAAACGAGCACGCAAGATACCCCGCGATCACCTCGTCCACAAGCGGGACGGTCTCGCCTTCGTGCGCGGAAAGCAGGGTGAGCTTCGGCGCGGATTGGCAGCCGAACAGGCAGGACAGCAACAGGAGCGTCAGCAGCAACAATGCGATCGGTTTTTTCATCATCAAAACCTCCAAATGTCATCTTGATTCTTCCTCTATTAATGTTGATTTCGACTCCTTACCATAACGTAAATCGGGGCGCGGTTTTGCGCCCCGTTTTTTTGATTAGAATTGTACGGCGTCTCGCTTTATCCTGACAAGCGAATTCAAAGAACGCGGATGCGAACGGCATAGTAATCGCGAAAGCCTATTTCATGGTGTTCGTGGAGGAGGATTACGGCTTACCCGCCACGGAGTTGCTGAACGCTGAGATTGGTACCGTTCGATTCAACGTCACAGGATATAAGACCATTGAAAATCGAGGCGTGGAAGCGGATCAAAACAAGGTCGTATGGAAGGGAGATACTATCTTTACCTATATGGAGTTGGTGGATGAAAAGGACCACACCAAGCCAGCCACAGACTGGAACAACGCGCTGCAGGTATTCACCAACAGCTCTGCGTCCTTGGACGGCATGACCATGGAAGCTCTACCCGGAGCTCATGCCGACGATCTGGGCATCTATGACCTGGATATAAGGATCACCCTTCCTGACAGCATGCAGGGGAACGCCAGAAAGGCATGGACGAACCTGGTATCTATGCTGCCCATCGACTTCAAAATACTAATCGACGGTCAGCCGGGTGACTGGTATCACGGCGGTTATGGTCTTAAGCCTACACGCTTCCGGAAGTCGTGTTCTGGAATGTTGACAGTCGGAACCAGCAGCAGCCCGTTCAGATGAACGAAGCCGGTGTAATGCTGGTTTCGGGATGCAACCCGCGTATCTTCTCCATGGTCATGGACGGCATCATTACTCCGTACCTGTACATGATGTCGGTCATCGGGTCGGACCGCTACAGAGCAATTGCTGCATAACACAAGAGAGGGAACGACTTTCGGTCAAAAACTTGACGAATTGAATCATGGTGGCATATGGAAAATGAAGGACCAGATTGATGACATGTTGTCTGCCTTCCGAATGATTCGTTGGTAAGGTTACTGGAGATAATGATTACGATACAAGGAAAACATAATACTGCGATCTGTTACTGTGATGTGCTTGACGATCGTGCGGCAACCCAGATTCGGGAAGTCTGCGATACCGCTGCTTTTTCCGAAAACAAGATCCGGATCATGCCGGATGTTCACGCCGGGATGGGCTGCACGATCGGAACGACGATGACGCTGCAAGACAAGGTTGTTCCCGGTATGGTCGGCGTCGACATCGGCTGCGGTATGGAAACGATCAAGCTGAACGTCAAAAAGCCTAATTACGGCATGCTGGATCATGTGATCCGCAAGTCCATTCCTTGCGGGCGTGAGATCCGGGAAGAAGTGCATCCCTTCGCGGAGGAGATTGATCTGTCCGAACTCGAGTGCGCGAAGTTCATCAAGGAGGACCGGGCGTATCACAGCATCGGAACGCTTGGCAGCGGGAATCATTTCATCGAAGTGGATCGCGGCGACGACGGATCGCTGTACCTCGTCATCCATTCAGGAAGCAGACACCTCGGCAAGGAGGTAGCGGAATACTACCAGGAAACCGGCTTCAAAGCACTCTGTGGCAACGCGGCTTTTCAGATCAAAGAAATGATCGAGAAACTGAAAGCGGAGCATCGCGAAAAGGAAATTTACGATACCATCAAAGCAATGAAGAAGTGGAACAAGCTACAGGAGCCTGTTTCAAAGGATCTCGCGTATGTAGAGGGCGATCTGTTCCGGGCGTACATCCACGATATGAAGATCGTACAGCGCTTCGCCGTATTGAATCGCAAGGCAATGGCGGAGGCGATCCTGAAAGGAATGAACTGGGAAAGCGCTGAGGAGTTCACTACGATCCATAACTACATCGACACCGATGCCATGATCCTGCGTAAAGGCGCGGTCGCCGCCAATGCAGGGCAAAAACTGCTGATTCCCATCAACATGCGTGACGGCAGCCTGATCTGTATTGGCAAGGGTAATCCCGAATGGAATTACTCTGCGCCGCATGGTGCCGGCCGTCTGATGAGCCGTTCCGCAGCGTTCCAGAAGCTGTCGATCGAGGAGTTCAGGGAGCAGATGAAGGGAATTTACACCACCTGCATCTGCAAGGACACGCTGGACGAATCGCCTATGGCGTATAAGTCGATGGACGCGATCGTATCGCAGATCGGTCCGACTGCTGAGATCGTAGAGCATATTCATCCGGTCTACAATTTTAAAGCGGCTGAATAGCATTCAAGCGGCAAACCAATGCCGCTTGACATGGGCAGGTACCCAAGAGGCTAAAGGGAGCAGACTGTAAATCTGCCGCCGTCAGGCTACGATGGTTCGAATCCATCCCTGCCCACCAAAGCGGGAAGATATCTCTCGCTAAGATAAGTCATACGGAAGCGGTATGACGAAATCGACGCAGCCGGCGGCGGACCAGGGATACGCCAGCTAAGCGTAATGCCCAGTCCGTCGGCCGGTTTTGCTGTAAAGGAGGAAAACATGCGTGAAGTGATTATGGAAAAGCTTAGAGAAATCGCATTGAAAGAAGATGTGAAGATCATTTACGCCGCGGAATCCGGGAGCCGGGCATGGGGCTTCGAATCGCCTGACAGCGACTACGATGTGCGTTTCATTTATGTGCGGAAGCAGGAGGATTATCTTCGGATCCTTCCGAGAAGAGACGTGATTGAATGGCAGCTTGACGAAACACTGGACATCAACGGTTGGGACATTCAGAAGGCGATGCTTTTGCTTTTGAAATCTAATCCTACGCTGTTCGAATGGGCGAACTCTCCGATTGTTTATCAGACAACGCAGCAATGGGAAAGCCTGAAGGAGATCATCAATCAATACTTTTCCTCGAAGAGCGGAGTGTATCACTACCTGCACATGGCAGGGCGGAATTACCGTGAATTCCTTAAAGCAGATCAGGTCAAGCAAAAGAAGTACCTGTATGTGCTGCGTCCGATCCTTGCCTGCAGATGGATACTGCGTACGCAAACACCACCTCCGATGGAGTTTGAATCTTTGGTCCGTGCTGAAATGGAACCCGAACTGCTTCCGTTGGTAATGCAACTGCTGGAGAATAAGAGAAAGTCTTCTGAACTGGAAACGATCGCAAGGATTCAGCCACTGAATGATTACATTGAAAAGCAATTGGAAACGCTCCACGCCGCAGTCGTGTCCATGCCGAAGGAAACGCATCAGGACGTGGATCTGCTAAATGAGCACTTTCGTGAGATCGTGCTGTCAGATATCCGGAACAGACATCTCGAGACCATGAACGGCAGGGAGTGGATTGATTTTGTTTTCAGAAATGCACTTATACCCGAGGAATTAGGCTGGCTGTATGACTCGTTCGGCTGGCACGGATTGCTTAATGATTCGGAAAGTCTTTTGGAAGTCACGAAGGCGATGATTGCGCCAGGTATGGATCCGAACCAGTTGTCAACAGACGATTGTCCAAACCGAAACTGTCCAAATTATAATCGAGAAAGGGATATGTTCCACATTCCTTTGCTCTCTGCTATAGGACACAGTGAAGATGCCCCTTGCGCGAAGTCAATTAAGTACTTACTGGAACATGGCGCTGATCCCAACGCAGTGTACATCTTTGGAGATCCTAGCTGGAATGTTTTTGAGTGGTATGACGATAACGAAACAATCAACGGACCGAATTTGAGCGAATCCTCTTTTTACGGATTACTTTTGTGTGCGGCGTACGGCGGAAGGTTTCAGAACGGTTATAATCCTTTCCAAATGCTGATTGATGCGCCGATTTCGATCTTCAAAGATTATGATCGTTACTGGTATGAATACGAGGACGCCATTAAAGTCGACGAAGACGGCCATACATATTTTGGCAATCAAATGTACGTGGTCGAAAAGGAAACTGGCAGAAGAATAGCACGCATCCATTAGGTTTCAAGGCCCTCGTTTGACTGCACGTTTGACTGCATTTTGACTGCACTTTGCTTGAGTATGCTACCTTAGAGTGAGTTGAATGAGCATAGTAAACAAACCTGATTTTTCCCTAAATTACTGGGGTTTTTGGGTTTTTCCAGACGTCGTCTAACTTTATCAGCCATGCGTAGTTACAGTTCTCCTAAGCGGAACGCCGCGCGTTCGAATCGCGCCGGGGACGCCATAAAAGTCCGATAAACTCTATGTTTTTCGGACTTTTTTGTTTTGTCTTTTGGTGCAACATAGGTGCAACATTTGACCTTTGCAGGAATATGGTTATGCATTCAGGCACTTGCTTTATGCACTAAATTGGTGGCGTTATTTTGCTTTCATGAACCCTAGATTATTCGGCAAGAATCGACGATCACATAGCACAAAGGCTTCACAAGAAGGAAGAACGAAAAACGGCTTTGCATGCCATCCGCTTGCATCGTTGAACAACCCGGTCCGTTTGTGGACCGGGTTGTTGAAATCCGATCGGAAACGAGCTTCGCGGACGGAATCCGAATCGGCTGATGCTGCGAGAATAAAACGCCTCCGCATGAGAGCGGAGGCGTCAGACACGCGACCTTATTCGATGGCCTGGAGTGCTTTGTCGAGTTCCTCAAGATGCGGCTGCAGATAGGCCGCTTGCGGGAAGCTGGCGAGCTTGCGGAGCGTCAGACCGCCGACCAGCTTCATCTGGGGGTTTTTGATGGAACCGGGTGCGAACTTTTCCAGTACTTCACTGGCGCGGGGGTCCTTCAGGATCTCCTTGATCTTGGAATCGAGAGAAAATGCCATAGTAATATCCTCCTTGAGATTATTATTTTCAGATTAGAAACAGGTCCATCCGCCGTCGCACTTCAGCTCTTCGCCGTTGACGTAGCGGGACTGATCGCTGGCCAGGAACAGAATCGCGTCCGCCAAATCCTCCGGCATGGCCAGTTCGCCGGAGAAGGCTAAGAGCTCGCTGGTTCTGCCGAAGCCGAATTCATTGGCCGGGGGCATCACCAGCGGAATATCCGTCACCACGCCGCCGGGGGAGACGGCATTGCAGCGGATCGCTTCTTCCTTGTACATATAGGCGGTGTTCTTTGTCACGGCAAGCACCGCACCTTTGCTGGCGCAATAGGCGGCGCCGGCTGTCTGATGGGAAGCGCCGACGGAACAGATGTTGACAATCGTTCCACCGTTGCCCTGCGCAAGAAACTGCTTGCATTCCTCACGCAGACAATACATCAGGCCGAACGTGTTGGTCGCAAAGACCTCCTGCAGCATTTCGTCGGACATATCCGCGATGGCGGTGTTGTCGTCCATCACGCCGGCGTTGTTGACCGCCACGTCGAGCCTGCCGAACTTCTCGATCGCGGCCTGCACCATCGCCTTGACCGATGCGGGATCTCTGACATCGGTTACGCAATAGGCCACAGTGCCCGGCAGATCCGCGCATTCGTCGCACAGCTCCTGCAGCAGCTCTTCCCGGCGAGCGCACGCCAAAACCTTTGCGCCTTCCTGCGCAAACAGCGCGGCGGTTGCTTTGCCGATGCCGGCGGAAGCGCCGGTCACGATACAGACCTTATCTTCCAATCGTCCCATAGTTGACCTCCTAACAGAAAACCTTGTTCACGACCGTTGCCGGTGAACCGTTCGGCCCCACCGTTACGCGGGTTCCCTCGGGAATGCCGGCGCGTATCGTGGCAAACCCGATGTTCTGATCCACTGTATAGCCGTAGATCGCCTGCGCACAGCGGCCCACCTCCACACCGTACAGGTAGACGCGCTCCCAAATGCTGATATCCTCCGTGGACTCCCGGTCGAATACCAGACCTACCATCTGATAGCGAGGATTGTCCCGAATGGCGAGCGTGGCTTCTTTGCCGATGAACGACTTATCCAAATCCACCGACCAGCCCAGTCCGCATTCAAAGGGGTTCAGATGCTTGAAGTCCTGCTTCAGGGCAAATCCCTTCTCCATGGGAATGGAGCGGACATAGACCTCGAGCGTGTAAATCTCCCGGCCGCCGGCGGCACCCACAGCATCGGAGACGGCCTTGCGGATCGCCTCGGTCTTTTCGGCCGCACAGTAGATTTCAAAGCCGTTCTCGCCGGTAAAGCCCGAACGGTGGACATAGACGGGGATGCCGCCGATGGCGTTTGCCGCCACGGAGAAGCGCTTCATACCGGATACCGGCGTATCGAGCAGTTTTTCCATTGCGGCGGGGGATTGCGGCCCCTGAACGGCGTACATGTCCCATTCGTAGGTGATCAGGCGGGTCTGCACGTCCTTTCCTTCCGCATGCGCCGCGATCCACGGAATCAGGCGGGGACCGTACAGCGTGGAAACCCAGTAGACGCCCTCCTCCATGTGCATAACGATGACATCGTCTATGATCTCGCCCTTTTCGTCGAGCATCGTCGTATACTTCGTTTTGCCGGGGACCGTTTTTCCGATATTGTTGACGTAGATTTTCTCTAAAACATCGAGAGCGTCGGCGCCGGTGATTTCCACCAGGTCATGCGTCCATCTGTACCAGCCTACCGACTTGCGGATCGTTTCGGCATCCAGCCGGGCGAGCTTGTCTTCCTTAAATAACATCGCGATCCTCCTCTCAGACCATCCGGGAATCTTCCCGACGGATGACCTTGATGATCATATCCTCGTCGTCCCGGCCGTCGATCACGCAGGACCACTCAGGAGAGACAAGGGTTTTCGCCGCGCCGTTCCACTGGGCTTCGTAGGCATCCACCAGTTCGTCCAAAGGCGCCATCTCATAACGGGCCGTGAAGTCCTCGGTTTTCAGCCGCAGCCATGTTTCCTCCTCCGTCCATCGTTCGACCGTGTAGGGAACCTGCTGGACGTCGAGCATGTACATGATGTAGGAACCCAGCAGACGCCCGTCGTTGTCGTCCACCCAATGCGGAACGCCCAGATGCTGCCTGAGGCCCTCCTTGGCAAACGGCTCGATGAATTGGTTCTTGCCGGCCGTGGCAAAGACGATGCGGAAGACCCGAAGGAATTCGTCGTCGTCCGGCGCCATGTCCCGAATCGCCATCATGGGGAACTGCACAGACCAGACCCAACCCATCTGCGCGACCCAATGATACGCGGCCTCCAAAGAAGTCTCCTCCCCGAATGCCTGGGTATACTGCCCGTTGCGCAGGCATTGTCCTTCCTTCACCATGCGCTCCCGCGGCGTGTCATGAATCGGATCCACCGGCTGCTGCATGTGCTCCAGCCAGTCCTGCTTGGGCAAACCGTATTTGTCGCGGCGCTCCGCCACGACACGGCAATGCTTGTTGCCGCAGCCTCTGGCCTGGCACATATTGAGCGCGACCTCATTTTCCGTGCCGTTGGAGGAGGCCAGGTCGAAGTTGGCGGTAAACATGCTGGTGGTCATATTGCACAGCTCGCTGCCCACGATATCCCAGGGGCAGGTGTCCAATTCCTTCTCCACGCGGTTCCGGGTGAACTGGATGACTCGTCCGGCCATGTTCTCCCATTCGTCGCCGGAATCACCCGTGATACCGCCCAGCCAGCTCGACTTTTCGCACAGTTCCGGGATATTGAATGCCTCGTAGAGCGACATATCCACATAAGCCTTCTGTTCCTCCGGCGTGCCGGCGACAGCCATATTCATCATATTGGCAACTTCACAAATCGCCGCCGTCCGCTTCTCCCAGCTCGGTTCAAAAATGCGCATGACCTGAAACAGGTTGGCGCATACCGCCGCAATCTGACGGTTGATCTGGGTATAGGCCTCTTCCTCGGTAATGAGCTTGCCCCAGGCTGTCTTGAAACATTTGACGGTTCCCAGTTTTTCCTTGAGCATAACATCCTCCTTTTCAAAATCTTTACAATCCTATTATATCGAGACGGCGACGCTTTGCCTACTCTGCAAATCATAGGTTCTTTTCCGACCTTAACCGTTATTTTTAACGGGTAAGATTGCCCTTTATCTCACAAGAATTTCGGAATTACGGAAAATAGACCGATATCAATCACGGTTTATTCTTGACAAGCGCCAAAGGAACGTATACAGTAAATAAAAAGAAAACAAGGGGAATCCGACATGCGCCTCAATACGGATATTATCTATCATAATTTGAAGGAAGTGCTGGACGTTGCCATTTACGGGATGTGCGAAACGGAGCTGTCGCTGTACCGTCCGGAGTTCTATCTGGACCGGTCATCCCGCTTTTTGGAAAACCACGTCTACGTTTGCAGTGCGGACCATTTGCCGGACGATCCCGTGATCGAGGAGAACGTGCTTTTGATCTGCCTGGGAGAAGCCCCGCAGCGTGAGAAGTTCGAGGAGCGATGCGGGATTCTATCGGTGTCCGGCAAGGAGGATATTTTTCGGGTATTCAATATTGTGCAGGGTATTTTCAATAAGTATGAGGCATGGGAGGCGGAGCTCAGCCGGATTCTCCGCCGGAGCGCCTCGGTACAGGAGCTGCTTGCGTGCAGCCGGTGGATTTTCGACAATCCCATGCTGCTGATCGGCGCGGATTTCAGCTATCTCGGCTACACGGAGCGCGATTATTTGGAACAGAAATTGGGCATTCGTTTGGACGGGGCGACCTTTGATCCGAATCTGCTGGATACGTTTCTGTCGCTTCATGAGCTGGCGACGGACAGCAAGGAACCGCTGCTGCTGTCCTTGATGGGACGCACGACGCTATCGGTGAATCTGTTCGATGTGGACAATTTTCTCGGCTGCATCACGGTGTTCGGAGAATACCGCGATTTTCGGTCGTCCGATATTCAGCTCTGCCAGTTCCTTGCCGAAAACATCCGGCAGGCGTTTCTGCTGAAACCGCATTTGGCCGGGGGCCGAGCCTCTTTGCGGACCGCCATTCTGCGAATCATCAGCGGACAGCCGCTGCGGTCGGAGCAGCGGAGCGTGCTGATCCGGTACGGGAATCATGGGGAGTTTGTCTGCATTGCCTTCCGCCCCGC
>JAEEGL014625563.1_pt1 | contig 12311 bp, 8 predicted proteins | sample 9134231 | NCBI WGS metagenome assembly JAEEGL01 (sample SAMN16246548, study PRJNA631951) | gut metagenome | biome: gut microbiome; feature: rumen; material: fiber-attached | host: Bos | place: Iran: Karaj | collected 2018-10 | reverse complement strand
ATGGTGACGCAGATTGACATGACCTACATGCAGACCTGCCTCGGCTTTATTCTGGGATATGTACTGGTGGCATTTCTGTTGTTGCCACTTTATTATCGGTTGAATCTGACGACAATCTACTCTTATCTGGGGCAGCGTTTGGGGCCGAGGGCCTACAAGACGGGAGCTTCTTTCTTCCTGCTCTCGAAGATGATTGGTGCTGTAGTGAGATTCTATGTGGTCTGTATGATTTTGCAGCAGTTCGTATTCGATCAGATGGGTGTGCAGTTCGTTGTTACGGTATCAGGGATGGTGACGCTTATATGGCTTTACACAAGGGGCGGGGGCATCAAGACACTAGTGTGGACGGACACCTTCCAGACCATTTGCCTCTTCTCGGCTCTGCTTATTATTATATATAAGGTGGTGGGCGAATTGGGAATGTCAATACCTGAAGCTATCAGTGCCATTGCTGCTGATGAACACAGTAGGATTTTTGTTATGGATGATTGGGTGTCGAAGCAGAACTTCTGGAAACAGTTTCTGAGTGGCGTGTTTATCGTGATTGTGATGACGGGACTGGATCAGGACATGATGCAGAAGAATCTGACTTGCAAGACGCTGCGCGAGGCCCAGAAGGATATGTGTGCCTATGGCGTCGCATTTGTACCTGCCAATCTGCTGTTCCTGTCGTTGGGTGTGCTGTTGGTCATGTTAGGATTGCCGGAAAAGGGTGATGCGCTGTTGCCGGCCTTTGTACAGCAGAGCGGTCTCTCGGTATTGATACCTTTTACCATCGGACTGGTGGCGGCTTCGTTCTCGAGTGCCGACTCTGCACTGACCTCTCTCACCACGAGTTATTGTGTGGATATCTGTGGCAGGGCAGGGGATGAGCGTTTGCGTAAACGGGCTCATCTGGGCATCAGCGCCCTCTTCGTCTTGATGATTATTCTCTTCAGGATGCTCAACTCCACAAGTGTGATTGATGCCATCTACGTGATTTGTGGCTATACATATGGTCCGCTGCTGGGGCTCTTTGCCTTCGGCATGCTGACCAAGAGAAAGTCGCAAGATCGTTTAGTGCCTTATATCTGCGTAGCCTCACCGTTGTTGTGCTATGGGATAGACTCTCTGATGACTTATCTGGCAGGCTATCGCTTTGGTTACGAGTTGCTGATGCTTAATGGGGTGTTTACGTTTGTGGGATTGTGGATGGCTCGTCCTGCAAAGTCCTGATGCGATCGAAATACTCTTTGGGCTGGACACCCATGACGCGTTTGAAGGATGTGGCAAAATACTTGGGGTCGCGAAAGCCTACCCGATAGGCGATGTCGCTGACGCGCAGGTCTGGATTCTCCTTAGCCAGTCGGCAGGCTGTTTTTATGCGCTGGTCACGGATAAAGGTTGTAACATTCTTGCCAGTAATAGCGCGTAGCTTGTTATAGAGCGTGCTGACACTGGCTCCCATGTCGGCTGCAAACGCCTCGCGGTCGTAATCGCTGTCAGCCATGTGCTCATTGATACATTTCATGGCTTGAAGAAGAAATTTCTGGTCAGGCGAGTTGTAAGCCTGTTGCACAAGGGCTCCTAGCGGCTGACTGCCTGTTTCGAAGCCTGGTGGTAGCTCGATGGTAGGCACATTCAGTTCAATGTCGGTAGGAATGTGGAAGGGTAGGGATGACTGTTGGGCTATTTCTCCCTTTTGTTCGTCTTGCTCTGTGAGGAAAGCATCTTTGGTAATTGGAAGCCTGATGAGCACTGCATTACCTTGTCCTTCATAATACGTCCTGCTGATGTCACCATGATGCAGTGTTACCAGCTTGTGGGCTATCGTAATACCGGTGTTCAACATCTTCGTACCATTGTCGTTCAAACGGAGGGTAATACTGTCATAATTCTTATTGGTGTTAACCTCCATAGTAATCATTCCTTCCTTGCCGACGCTCTTAATCATGTCAGAGAGGAGTAGGAGAATGATTTTATCCAGCTGGTCGGTGTCAATCCATCCCATCATACTCTCTGGGGAGCACTTGATGCTAAAATCAATCTGCTTGCAATCCATGACTGGTCTGACGCTCTCAGCCGTTTCACGGATATAGTGCATGATATCATTATTACTAACCTCTGCTTTAAGTCCCGCATAATCCGATGTGTCGTTGCTTTGGGGCTGTTGACGAAGCTTTAATTTGGCGCAATAGACCAAAAGAAATAGGATGATAACGATAAGTAGAATATCAATAAAGTTCATGATTCTTTAGTTTTAGTGCTGCAAAGATAGAAAATCTTCTTCGAAAAATCAACATAATGAGAAAATATTTCGTCAAAAATGCCGATTTTAGTTTAAAAATCATTATTTTAGGTGTGCAAAACGTGTAAATATCGATTTTTAAACCTCAAATAATGCTAAGTGAACTTGTTGATAGGAATATCACACTATCTTTGCAAACAGAAGAGATAGAATTAGAGAATTCTTGATTGAAATTTATCAGATAGGAAATTTCCTATCATTGAAAAGAAATATTTTTAATGGTTAAGGTTTATGGTTGATTAATTTAGTTTTTAGTTAAAAAGCCCCGCTGTGAAGCGAGGCTTTTTTGTTGTATATCGTGTTTAATCAGCTATTCAGTAAAAAACGTTCGGCCTCGATGGCAGCCTGACAGCCCGTACCTGCTGCGCTGATTGCCTGACGATAGGTTGGATCAGCGCAGTCACCAGCTACGAATACGCCGGGTAGCTTTGTACGTGGTGTGCCGTCAATCTTCTTCAGATAGCCAACCTCGTCGGTTTCAAGCCATTCCTTAAAGATGTCGGTGTTAGGCTTGTGGCCGATAGCCAGGAAAAATCCGTCAATCTGGATGTCTACCTGCTTTTCGTCAGCCTCACCTTTACGTTTTACGAGGTGTGCACCTTCAACACCATTCTCACCAAACAGGCCTAGTGTGTTATGTTCAAATAGGATTTCGATGTTTTCGCGTTCCATAACCCTTTGTTGCATAACCTTAGAGGCACGAAGGATGGGTTTGCGGACGATGAGATATACCTTCTTAGCCAATTCCGACAGATAAAGGGCATCTTCACAGGCTGTATCGCCTCCGCCCACTACGGCAACAGTCTTCTTGCGGTAGAAGAATCCGTCGCAAGTGGCGCAGGCAGAAACGCCTTGTCCGTTGTATTTCTGCTCGTCAGCCAGTCCCAGATACTTTGCTGATGCACCAGTTGCTATAATGACGGTGTCAGCTTCAATCTCGTTTCCGTCATCTGTCCACAGTTTATAAGGACGTTTTGAGAAATCAACCTTCGTGATGTAACCGTCGCGGATATCAGTGCCGAAACGTTCAGCTTGCTCTCTGAGGTCCATCATCATCTGATTGCCGTCAACACCTTGGGGGTAGCCAGGGAAGTTCTCCACTTCAGTAGTTTGTGTCAGCTGTCCACCCGGCTGCAGTCCGCAGTACTCTATGGGCTGCAGGTTGGCGCGTGAGGCGTATATGGCAGCAGTATATCCAGCAGGTCCGCTACCGATAATCAGGCATTTTGTCTTTTCCATTATTTCAGCAATTCCTCAATTTTAGCTGCAACATTTTCTATCTTTTCTGTAGGCTCAAAGCGGGCAACCACCTGTCCTTTCTTATTGATTAGGAACTTGGTGAAATTCCACTTGATGTCAGCTTTCTGCTTGTACTCAGGGTCTGCTTTGCCCAGCATATCGTCCAAAATAGGAGCGATGGGGTGGGTCATATCCCAGCCGGCAAAGCCTTTTTGCTCTTGCAGGAACTTATATAGTGGGTCCGCATCTTCGCCGTTTACCTTGATTTTCTTGAAGCGGGGGAACTCTGTGCCAAAGTTCAATTTGCAGAACTCATGGATGCTCTCGTCAGTACCAGGAGCCTGCTGCCCGAACTGGTTGCAGGGGAAGTCGAGAATTTCGAATCCTTCGCTGTGGTACTTCTTGTAGAGTGCCTCCAATTCGTCGTACTGGGGGGTGAAGCCACATTTGGTTGCTGTGTTGACAATCAGCAGTACTTCGTTGGCATACTCTTTCAGTGAAACGTCCTTTCCCTTTCTGTCTTTGACAGTGAAATCATAAATAGTCTTCATCTTGTTTTTTTTGTTGATTATATTAATAATGTCGTTTCTTGGATTAGTTTCCTGTCCAAAGATACGACATTTCCTTGGTATTACCAAGAATTTTATGATTTTTTATTGAAGATTCCCTGCCCAGTCGCTTGCAGAGTAGCTCTTTTCTACTGCGTCTTCTATTTCATCGGGTAAGTTGCAGAAGAAATCAATGCCCGTATACTCTTCCAATTTATCAATGCTACATGCATATTCAGAAAGCGGTTTTTGGACATCATATTGACTTACGTGTTCCATCCAGAATCCTATCGCAGAGTAGGTAGTTCCCTTTTTGCCAAATACGGCAACAAAAAAGTATTTAGGTACGGGAATCTCGTTTTGCCCATTAATCTTGTCCGTCAGGTATTTCAAGATGTGTCCGCTCTTATCTATTGTCCCCCCCTTGCAGACGTACAGCGTGTCGTAGCCAGAACTGTTGTTTGGCATTTTTACCCAATCCCTAATCTTTCCCTCAAGTCTGTACCACGGACTTCTCTGATTGACAGCACCATCTCTGTTGCTTCCGTTGAAATTTGTGTACTGAGGTTGCATGTTGGTAATGAAGAATGTCTGGTAATTAGCCTCTGTAGCTCTTAGTCTGTCAGCGGACGGACAAATGTGCCCATGGTCGAAACCGTTATTCTTGTATGGGTCTGCAGTCAGTCGGAAATTCTCTGCTAAGTCTGTGTCGTTGGGATATTGGCAGTAGGATGACAATGAACCATCGTTTTCAGAGTAATATCTGCTTACATTGTCACCACTTTTATAGTTGACAGTGTTGTAAAGCTGATAACAGCTCCATCGTTGTGCATGGATACTGGGATTCCATTCTATGCTGTAGTTTACGCCTTCCTCGCCGGTTTTGTCATTTAGTTTGGCCTGGTGAACGATAACGACATTGTTGCCGCCTTTAAGTTGGGGAAACTCGTAACGCGTCTGGGCCTCTACAGGGCCAGTCGTATTTTTGTTGGTGTTGGAACCCTGGTTGTCCCCAATGGATGGTGACTTGCTTCCTTCGTGAATGACAATAGGATCATCACCGCCACAGGCAGTCATTGCAAGGGCAAAAGTGAAAAGAAAGAACAGTTGTTTCGTCTTCATAGTTATTGTCGTTTTTAGCTGATAAAGGCGCGTACGAAAGGCATATGCAACTACCTTCGGACGCGCCTTGATTCTTGTTCTGGCGTGAAATTATTTATTTCTTCGCAGCCTTACCGTAGCGGCTCATGAACTTATCAACACGACCAGCGGTGTCGACGAGCTTGCTCTTACCAGTGTAGAAGGGGTGAGAAGTGCTCGAAATTTCAATCTTTACCACAGGGTAAGTTTCGCCTTCGAACTCTACGGTGTCATTTGTCTTAGCGGTAGAGCGCGAGAGGAACATATCGCCGTTGGACATGTCCTTGAACACGACGGGGCGATAGTTTTCTGGATGAATACCTTTTTTCATTTTACTTGTTTATTATTAATTGTTACTTGTTGTAATTCGACATTACGGGCTGCAAAGGTACGAACTTTTTTCTTTTCCACCAAATATTCTGCCGTTTTTTATTTTCGTCGTTAGCATTTCTTGCCTGCGGTTTTTACTATTAATTCCCGCAATTGCTACTATTAATCTCCGCAATTGCTACTATTAATACTCGCAATTGCCAGGATTAATGACTTTCTGAGAAATAACAAAAAGAAAGCCGCAGGAGTTCTTATTTCCTGCGGCTTTTATGGAAAAGCTGTTAGATGTTATTCGATGGTAACCTTTTCTATTTCCCATGTACCAGCTTTCTCAGCAGTGCTGGTATAGACGAAAGCAATCTGGACGTCTTTCTTTCCCGCATATGATGAGAAGTCGGCTGTTGAGTCAAAGAATGTCCAACCCAATTTTTCCGGCCATCCCGTCAATGTCAGGTTCGTCCAGTTCGTCCCATCGGTAGAAACCTTAACAAGAACCTCTGTCTTAGCCACGTCTACTGATGTGAAGAAGTTGATGGCGTGGTGTAATGTCAATGTGGCCTTGGTGGCTCCGCTTAAATCAAATTTTGGGGATATAATCCACGATTCAGAAGCATAGTTCGTAGAATTGACATAAGCTGTGGCTACCATGCCATATTTGCTGTTGTACTTCCAGATGGCATCAATATCTGAAGGTTTTGTCTTGTCAGTGAGAGTCCAGCTTCCTATTCCATTAGTCTTGAAGTCCATGCTGTAAGAGGATGCACCTGTTGACGAACCTCCATCGCCACTACCGGCTTCTACACTGACGAAGTATGCATTGACGACCTGGGCAGTTCCCTTGTATGAGCCACGGTTACCGATGATGGTAATTTTGCATCCATCCTTGATTCCCTTAGCTGCCATCAAGTCAGCGAATTGCCCTTTAGTGCCTCCCTTTTCTGTCACAACACCATAGACATAAATCGAGCCTGTCTCATCGACAAGGTCAAAGTTTCCATATTTGGTGCTGTTGTTGTATGTCCCATCTTCCAGGTGGGTAACGGTTCCTGTCAACTGATACCATACGGATGTACTTTCTGAAGCGGCGAGGAATTCAGCAACTGAGACTTTCTTTGTTTCGCCTTCATCAGGAGTAGTGCTACCACTTTCACTGGTCTTTTTACCATTTATCGTAACGATTTGGGCAACGCTCTTACCTGCTGTTTCTGGTGTATTGCCACTATAGTTATAGATAGGACCGTATACAACAACTTCGTCGCCAGCATTGACAGTAAAACCATCTGCCAATTTTTCTCCGTCGGAACCTGCAACTTGGTATGCCTTAAAAGTTGTATTGCTGTCTTTTGTGTCACCCATGTCAAATGTAATGTTGCCATAACCACCTGAAGCTTTTGCTTCCTTCGTGACAATACCTTTTATGTAATATTTGTCTGTCGATTCCGTGGCTCCAATTTCTTTACACTTGGCAATGGCTGCTGCTATATTGAAAGGATCAGACTCAGTACCAGTTCCCTTAGCTTCTCCTGTCTCTTCACTACCTCCTTCTTGAGTTTTTTTACCGTTGACAGTTACTATATAGGCAGCACTTTTACCTGCCGTTTCAGGTGTGTTCCCACTGTAGTTATAAATGGGACCATATACAATAACTTCATCTCCAATATTGATTTTGAATCCAGAAGGCAATTTCTTCCCATCTGAACCAGCTACCTGAAAAGCTTTAAATATAACAGTCCCATTAACGTTGTCGGCCATATTGAAACTAATATTGCCGTAGGAAACATCGACGGTCGCTTCAGTAACTGCAATGCCTTTAACGTAATATTTCTCTGAAGACTCTGTAGTGCCAATTTCTTTGCATTTTTCAACAGCTGCCGCAATATTAAAAGGGTCAGACTCAGTACCAGTTCCTTGGGTCTCACTAGTGGTACTCTTTGGAGGAGCAACAGTTCCAAAAGGCGATGGAACGTCCTCGCAGCTGGTGAATGTGAAGACCGCTAAGGTCAACACAATCAGATAATTAGTTAATTTTTTCATATTCTTGATGTTTTATATTCTTAATACTTTATTTTGTCTTGCCATTGAGTGAGATAAGATAGTTCTTTACAGTGCTCGTACTGGCGTATTCGATGGTTCCATTGTAGTTAGTGATTTTACCACATGTAACTACTTGATCACCAGGCTTCAGGGCATCTGCAGAGGTGAATTTGCTTTGATTGAAACTCAATCCGCGATAGATGTAGAAACAACTACTCTTACCTTCCGGGTCGTCAGATATATAGTAATTGATGTTTCCATACTGGCTGCTAAAGCTGCTGGCTACCACTTTTACCACATAACCTTTAATATAAATGTCCTGTGATGTGGTCTGGTCTGATTTCAAGTCTTTTACAGCCTCGAAAGCCCCTATGACATTATATGGTTCAGCCTTTGTTCCTTTTCCTGTTGCGGTAGTAACAGGGGGAAGGTCGGATGGTGACAGTTCTGTTGGCTTAATATCATCGTCTGTACGGAGATAGAACTGCCATGTGTCATCAAAGCGTGAGGCCACACCTGTGATGTCCACGCGTCCTGTTGGCAGGGCTTTATTGGCGAATTTTGCATAAGTACTGGTGCGTACAACCATGTTGCTAAAATATTTAATGGGACGGTTAACACAACCTCCAGTAACATCTCCGTCTTCTGGGGCAAATACATTAGTGCCGTCAGCATCCTTTAGTTCTACACCTTTCAGTGTAACCAGTTTGCAGCAGTGCTCAGCAATATCAAGGTCGTTGAGACTCCATTTGTCTACCAGAGGGCTGATGGTGTAGTTCAGAGGTGATAGAATTTTGTAATGTTTCTGCCATTCATATCGACTCATGCGACCCGTTTGAATAGTACCGTTCTTGGGGTTGGTATAGGTAGTGCCAATCTGAGGCTCCTGACCATAACCACCAACATACAGGCCATTCAGTTCAACCAATACAGACTGACCAACGGGGAATGGACCATAGAGTCCTGCCTGTGAGATGCTGATTTTGATAGCACCAGTTTGGTCTTGTATGTATAATGTCTGGTAGATATTACCACCCTCATCGTTGCCTACAACGATACCTTGGATCTGCATGGGTTCTGTAACCTGTTTGAGACTTCCACTGGAAATCTCGCTGCTAAACATCGCTTTTACCTGAGCGATAGTCTTTGGATTAGTAGCCTTCAGACTCTGATTGCCGTAGGCTTCCTGTCCAATCTGGCTGTAGGGCTCTGCAACCTTCTCCTCTGAACACGAGGCGGTCAGCAGCGCAGCCAACACGAAGAGAATATATGTCTTAGTCTTCATAGTCGTTCCTGTTTTTAGAATTTATAAGCAATGTTCAGCATGCCGTTGATACCATAAGCATAATACTTCTTGGGATTGCGGTCGAACTTGTAGATGCGAGCAGTTCCAACGGTGCTGTTTCCGTCTGCATCTGTGCTTACAGAGTAATTGCTTCGTCCTTGTTCGTAGCCACCAGTACAGAGTTTGGTATTGTTCAGCACATTGGTAATCATCAGGTTGATGCTCAGCGAGCCCTTCTTAAGCCAGATGCTCTTACCGATAGAGAGGTCGAGCATAAAGCCACCTTTGCTCTTCTCCTGGTCAATGACACCTGGGAGCAACTGGCCTTCCTGCACGTTAGGATCCTGTGCGGCCTGTGCTGCAGTATAGTAAACCTGTTCGCCAGTCATGATATATTTAGAAGGATCAACTCCTCCTTCTTCGGCATTGTTTGGCTGCGCATGATTTGCATTATAGGCTTGAGTCCATGATGTCTGACGGTTCTTTAATGTAGTCTCGTAGCGATAGCTGGGAGAATAAGCCAAGTAAATGCGATGGTAATAATTACCCATGATGTCGATAAACCATCCGCCAGAATGGAAGCTTAGCGTCAGATTATAGGCAGAAAGTGGAGTGCCGCTTTCGCGCATGTTCTTATTATATACGATGTCATCGTGATAGGTTCCCTCAGTCGAATTCATATAGCGAACTTGTGAGTTGTTCATATTCTTGGCTTCGCTGATGGTGCCTAAGGTCTTGATGCTGAAGGCTGAGTTGATTTTAAAGTTTAGGCCCCATTCCAGACCATAGTAGGCTTTCTTGATGCCTGTCATAGAAACATAAGAGAAGGAGCCAATATCATCGTAGAAGAAGTTCTGCCATTCGCTGACGTCTGTCAGATAGCTGTAATAACCCCCAACGTTGGCTTTTAGCCAGCTGTTCTCAAACTGGTAGCCCAGGTCGGAGCTGAATATCTTCTCGTTCTTCAGGTTGTTCACGAAGTCGTTGTTGAACTCAGGCGAAACAAAAGCGGTCTGAGCCTGTGGTGCTTTCAGTTCGAAGCCTGCACCAATAGTCAAGGTCTGGCCTTGTGCTATGCGATAAGCCAAGCCTGCCTTAGCGCCACCTTCCAGGAATTTGGCAACGCCACTCTTTCCGTAAGAGTAGTCGGCAGCCATACCGTTACGCATCTTACCATCACGCTGAATGGTGACACCGCCAATACGACCTGCTACGAAAGTCTGCATAGTCCCCTTGTTGTATTTCAGAGAGCTCCAGAGCTGTGCCTTACGAACTTGGATGTTGTAGTCATAGCCAAAGCGGTCGCCCTCCTTGACTTCCGCATTGGGATTATTCATGTCGTACTGGACGCGTGGGTCAGTCGAGGCGTAGTTGCCTAAGGCATAGGTGTTAATGTTGTGGAACGTCTTGGCGCCCAGCAGGTCTTCCATCGTCTGGTAGTGCATACCCTTATTGGTTGCCAACTGTAGACCGACGTTCCATGACGTGTTCTTGTTAAGCTCTGTCTTGAGTGATGAGGCCAGCGTCAGGTTAAGGTTGTCGTTGTTCTTGGCCTGTACGTAGTAGGCAGCATCACGTCCTTCGGTATTGCCCATCTGGTTGGCGTAATACAAGCGGTCCCAGTTGATCTGTCGATTCTTGTCACTGTCCATCAGGTATGTTTTGGCATACATGAAGTCGTTGTAGCCTGTCTGAGTACGTCCCCAGTAATCGTCCTCATTCCACACATCATAGTAGCTTGATGGCAGGTTCTTCCAATAGTCAGGAGCAGGATTCTCACCTCCATTGTAGTTGAGCTTGGTGCTTTTGTACATAGAATAACGTCCTGTCAGCGAGGTGGTCAACTTCGACTTGTCGTTGATGTTCCAGTCCCAGGTCAACATCACCGTGGGGGCAAAGTCATGAACAACGCGCGAATTGCGCTTCTGGCCATTCTGATAGCCCCAATAAGGGTTGTAGTAGTTTGAGTTGGCCAACCAGTAGCTTTCGTCGGTAGCAGCACCTTGCGAGGCACGCTCCGTGGGATTACCCCATGTGACAATGCTCAGCGCATGTCGGTCGTTCAACTTCTTCTCGGCTCCGAAGAAATAGGAGACAGAGTTGTAGAACGTTCCATCCACATACGATGTTGCCATATTGGCCCAGCGGTAGGTCAGGTTGGCAGAGAATGCCCATCCGTCAGAGCGCAACCCCGTGTTGTATGTGTACATGGCACGGATGGTGTAGTTGCGATTGGCACCGCTCAGCGTCAGTCGCTGGCCTGTCGGCATGTGGCTGGGACGGAAATCATAGTTGTTTGAACCGCCCATAGCTGGCATGGCAAAATTGTTGAACTCAAAGGGTAGGGCATTTTCGACGCCACGGGTCTGTTGGTTCAGTCCGCCCACCAATGAATAGCGGAACTGCCCTGACTCCATGTCGTTCATTTGTGCACCGTTGATGTAGATCTCATTGTACTTTTGGTTAAAAGCACGGTAGCGGAAGCGCACGGGGCTGAACGTATATCCCACTTGCGAGGCATAGACGTTCTGATTAGATGAGATGATGGTCACGTTCTGCGACATGTCGTCATCTTCGCCTAACTGAGCTTCCGTGAATGTGAAGGCCTGCTCACTATTGATAGCGTTCTGCCCTTCCTTTTCCGTATCGGTATTGTTCTGGGCATAAGCTGCCATAGTAAGGCAAAGTGCCAGCACGGCAAGTTTTAGTCTTTTTTGCATATGAGTTAGTGTTTTTTGTTAGTTATTTGCTGCAAAGATAATGAATAAAATGTAAAAATAGGTATTTTTTCGTATCTTTTTTTAAAAAAGTTGCATTATTCTCAAAAATAATGCCTATCTTCGCAACATAAAACTATAGGTATATGAAAAAACTATTCACTTTACTGGCTGTTATCTTCCTGATGGGAACGATGAACGCACAAGAACAAGAAAAGAAATTCTCAGTGTATGCCATTGGCTTCTATAACCTTGAGAATCTGTTTGATACCTGTCATGATGCAGGTAAGAATGACTTTGAGTATCTGCCTGACGGCCGTAATAAGTGGTCGGGGCTGAAGTATACTCATAAGCTTCGCAATATGGCTCGCGTCTTGGCTGAGATGGGTACTGATAAGCTGCCGCTAGTCGGTTGTGCTGCTATCGGTGTGTCTGAGGTGGAAAACGCCAACTGCTTGAGAGACCTCTGTAATCAGGATCCACTGAAAGCTCGTAACTTCCAGTTCTGCCATATAGAAGGTCCTGACAATCGAGGTGTCGACTGTGCGCTGCTTTACAATCCTGCACTTTTCACCATTCGTGACGTGAAGCTCGTACCTTATATTTATAAGTTGCCCACTGACTCTATGCGTGCAACCCGTGGATTCTTGGTGGTCAGTGGTACGATGGCCAAGGAGCATGTGACGATTATCGTTAACCACCTGCCTTCGCGTGGTGCTACCAGCTACTAT
>JAEEGL013780647.1_pt1 | contig 12311 bp, 8 predicted proteins | sample 9134231 | NCBI WGS metagenome assembly JAEEGL01 (sample SAMN16246548, study PRJNA631951) | gut metagenome | biome: gut microbiome; feature: rumen; material: fiber-attached | host: Bos | place: Iran: Karaj | collected 2018-10 | reverse complement strand
TTAAAAGAAATGGATATAAAATTTTTTAAAAGATAAATTAAAAATGGATTTTTAATGAATAATATTATAAAACATATAAATTGTTAATAATAACTAAGAAAAATTAATGAGAATTTCTAATTTCAAATTAAATGATAATATTTTAAAATTAAATTAATTAAAAATTTTCAAATAAAATTATTATTTTAATAAAATAAATTTAAGAAAAAATTATATATCATTAATTAATTTAATTATTAATTTATAAAAAATAATTATTAATGAGTTCAGCTTTTAAGAATTTAGAATCTACTGAAAATGTTTCTGATAATATAATAAATAGTAAAAAATTTGAGGAAATGAAAATTGATATGAATAAAAATTTTAATAAAGATTTAAATGATAATTTAAACAAAAATGAAATTTTAAATTTTTTAGATAAAAATACAAAAGATAAACAATTTGATAGAAATTTATCAAATAAAATATTTTCAACTTTTTTAGATAATAATGAAAATGAATATATTTCAGTCAAAGATTTTATTTCAAATTATTTATCATTAATAGAAGAAATAGAAAAATCAAGAAATGAATATGATAAAAAAAAATTATTATCAGAAAAAAATTTATTAAATTATGAAACTCAACAAAATATTTATAAAAATGAAAGTTTTACAAGTGAAAATATTTCTCCAAACACTAAATTAAAAATTACTTTTTATCAAGTTAATTTTATTAAAAAAAATGAATTAATTGATGATTCATATTATTTATTAATAAAATTAAATGATATTAATTATAGAACAGAAAATTTTAATGAAAATAATTTTATTTTAGATGAAAATAATAATACATTTGAATTTAAATTTATAAAAAAAAATGATATTTTAACAATTTGTTTATTAAATAATAATGATGAAGTTTTAAATAATTTAAATGTTCAATTACAAGAATTTTTTAATACTAGTAATAATAAAGAAGAATTTAAAGTTGATTTAGAAATTCCTTCAAATAATGAAAATGATGATAGACCTTTAATTATTATTAATGCTAAAGCAATTTTAATTTATAATTATTATGATTATTATCAAAATTTAATTGATATTGAAAATAATAATATTAATAAAATAAACGAAAAATTAAATAAAATTAATAATTATCATAAAAATTTAACTAATTTAAAATGTTTTAATGCGATTAATAAAACAAATTATACTAATTATACATCAAATATTGATAATTTAAATAGTAATGTTAATAATAATGATAATGAAAATAATTTTATTTTTAATAATAAATTTAATTTTGAAGGATTAAATAATTTAGAAGGAAAATTAATATTTTTATCATTTTTATTAAGTATTATTGTAATGATTTTAGGAAAATGTGATTTTTTAAATTTTATTTTGATTTTTGCTGTTATTTTAAAGAATCTTAATAATGAAGAAATTAATGTTAATTTATATTTAATAATAACTTATATTTATGATTTTTTGTTTTTAATATTCGAAACTAAAAATTATTTTTTTTCTGTTTATTTTGGAAAACTTATATTAATTATAAGTTTATTAATTTTATTAGGAAAACTTTATTATCATTTCAAATTTATTGAAAAAAACAAGAAAAATAATAATAATTATAATTAATTTTTTTTAAGCAAAATTATTTAATATTTTAAATATTATTTTATTTAAATTATAAATAAATAAATTTTAATAATATTTCAATTTAATCATGTTAAATTTAGAAGAAAATAAGAATGAAACATATTCAAACAATCCTATTTTTGATATTCCATGGGTAGAAAAATATCGACCAATTAATTTATCTGAAGTAGTAGGAAATTCCCAAATAATAGATTCATTAAAAACTATTTCAGAAAATGGAAATCTTCCTAATTTAATTTTAAGCGGGCCTCCTGGAACAGGAAAAACAACATCAATAATGGCATTAGCTCATGAATTATTAGGAGAAAATTTTAAAAAGGCAACAATAGAATTAAATGCTTCAGATGATAGAGGTATTTCAGTAGTAAGAGATAAAATAAAAAGTTTTGCTATACAAAAGATTCCTTTACCTCCAGGAAGACATAAAATAATTATTTTAGATGAGGCAGATAATATGACTTCAGCAGCTCAAGGAAGTATGAGAGTTATAATAAGTGATTATTCAAATACGACTAGATTTGTTTTGGCTTGTAATGATAGTAGTAAAATAATTGAACCTATTCAAAGTAGATGTTCTTTATTACGATTTTCGAAATTAAAAAATGAAGAAATAAAAAGTAGATTAATTAAAATAATTGAAATAGAAAAAATTGAATATAATGAAGAAGGTTTAGATGCTTTAATTGATACATGTAATGGAGATATGAGATATGCCTTAAATAATTTACAAAGTACTTTTGTTGGATATAAAAAAATAACTAAAGAAAATGTTTATAAAATTGTTGATATTCCAAAACCAGAAATTATAAAAAATTGTATTGATTTTTGTAGTCAAGGACAATTTGAAAATGCACTTAAAATTATAGATGAATTATTAAATGATGGTTATAATTTTTTAGAAATATTACAAGTAATTAATAAGCAAATTCAGGATAAAAATATAAATGATAAAATTAAATTTGAAATTCTAAAAAATATAAGTGTATTTAAAATGAGATGTTTGGATGGAATAAATGGAAAAATACAAGTTTATAGTTTTATGGGAAAATTATTTAGATATTTAGAAGAAGATAATAATAATGTTATAATGAAATAATTAATATATTAATAAATTAAATATAATAATATACATTATAAAATAATATAAAATAATAATTAAAAATAAGATTTAATTATTATTTAAATGTTATCACCTAATGAATTATCAACTTTATATACAATAATAAGTGATGATTCAAAAACATTTGAAATCATAGCACAAAATTTTCAAAAATTTTATGGAAAATTAGAACAATTTAAAGTGGGAATAACATTATGGTTTTTATTAAAAGAAAATTTATTAAATTTAATTCAAAGATTATCTTCATTTTATTTATTATATGATATTTATAAACAAGAACAAGTAAATACTACACCTTTTATTCCTTTATTATTAGATTCATTAGAAAATTCAAAAATAAATTGTGAAAAAAAATTATTAATTGATTTATTAGATTTTAACTTTCAAAATAAAATAAGTATTAAAGAATTTATAGAAACTTATTCTAATGATGAAATAAAAGTTCCTGATATGCAATCTTATTGGAAAAATCATAATACAACTAAAGAAAAAATAACAAAAGAAATTAATGATTGGATTCGACCTGTTATTTATGATAATAATGGAAATATAAACAATTTAAGTAAAAGTCCAGAAAATATGCCTTTATTTGACATTACAAGTTTGAGTAATGAAGAAATAAATTTTAATTATTTTGAACCTAATTTTTTAACATATTATCCAAATAGTAATTATCCTTTTTATGAAGATGAACCAATGTGGATTTTACCTACATTAAAATATGATTTTATTTGGGATTTTACTATGTCTCCTGTTCAAGAAAATTTAAATAATTTAATAAATAGACCTTTAAAAAATAAATCATTGACTGATGAACAAATTTCTTATATTTTAGAAACGATAGGTGAAAATCCAAATATTTTAAAAGAAATTAATTTCACTCCAGATTCAATAATGAAATTAATTGAAAAAAATGATGATTTAGCAACACAAATTTTATTTAAAATTTCTGATTACAATGGATTTGAAGATTATTTAAGTGAATTTTTAACAAAAAATTGGAGTGTAAATTCAATGAAAGTTATTAGTAAAATTATTCAAAGAATTGAATTGCCGGATATTTTTATAAAAAAATATTTACAACATTTAATGGATAATTATAAAAATGAGAAAAAAAAAGAAAGTAAAACAAGACTTGCGAGATTAACTGCTTTTTTTATTTCTAATTTAATTGAACATGAACATTTAGGAAAAAATATTATTCCTGAAGAAGTAAATGAAATATTTAATGATAAATATAAAGATGATGATATTATGAAATTAAAAAAAATTTTAAATAAAGATTAAAACATATAAATATTAACATATTTTTATTTTAATTTAAAACAAAATTTTGTTTTTTTTATAAATAAATTTAAATAAAATAAATAAATTGAATTTAAATAGTAAAATTATTTACATTTTCTTTAATAAAAAAATTTTCAATATAATTTTTCAAATTATTATAATTTTTATTATAAAAATTATTATAATTATTATATTTTAAAATAATGTCATAATTTAATCCAAATAAAGAAAAATACCATATTAAATTATAAAAAATTACATTAAAATCTTTTTGAAAATTTTCAATATCTAATTTTAATCCATAAAAAAAAAATAAATTTTTACATATTTTATATAAATAATATGAATTAAAAATTTCTATTTTTATTTTATTATTAACAATAATAAATGAAATTATTTCATTATTACAAAAAGGACAAAAAAAATATTTATTTTTTTTATTAATTTTTATTTTTGAAATATTTTCATTTATTTTAATTTGTTTTTTACATTTATTACAATAAAAATTTTCTTTGAAATTTATTTCATTTAAATTATCATTAAAAATTCTTTTATTGATAAATTTTATATTATCATTATTAGGCAAATTTAAAATATATTCTTCATTAATATTATTTTCATATGAAAAAAAATTAAATCTTGTTGAACTTATTGTAAATTTTTTTATTAAAGATTTTTTTTTAGTTTTTAATTTATTTGTTAAATAATCATAAAAAATGTAATTTTTTGATTGAAAATAATCTAAAAATTTAATTAACATAAATTCATTTCCAAAATAAAATAAACTTAAAAAAATAAAATTGAAAATTTTAGAAGAAAAAAAATTTAATTTTTTTAAATTATTTAACATTTCAAAAAAACGAAAAATTTTTTCTTTTTCATCTAAATAATAAAATGTTAAAGAGAAAAAATATAACCATAATAAATAAATATAATTTAACATTTCATTTTCAAAAAAATAATTTTTTGAATCAAAAATAAAATTATTTAATTTGTCTTTTGAATAAATTGAAATATAATTTGAATAAATTTTATTTATTTTTAAAATATTAAAATCATTTTCTTCTTTTTCATTATTATTATTAAATAAAATTTCTTTTTTATTAAAATTTAATTTAGGAAAAAAAAAATTATTTTTTTTATAAATTTTATTATTTTTATTATTATTATAATCAAAATTAATTTCTGTTATTTTATTTGAAGATAAAAATTTATTATTAATAAAATTTATGTCAATTTTTTTATAAAAAATTTTTTTATTTTTTTTAAAAATAATATTTTCATCGAAAATTAAATATTTAATTTTATTTTCAGCTGAATTTAAAAGATATTTTTTTTTAATAAAATTTTTAAATATTTTTGTTTGAAAAAAACATTTATAAAAATTAAAATCAACATTTTTAATATTATTTAAAAATTCATTAATTTTAAATATTTCTTCAATTTTAAATTTATTTGCTTTTATTTTTTTTATAATTTCTAAAACATTTTTTTCATCATTGTATAAAAATTTTGTATAATTTTGTAATAAACAAACAAAATAATATAAAAATATTTCATAAATATTTTCAATAAATTCATAATTAAATTCAATAATATTTTTATTTTTATTATTTAAATTTTTATTTTTATTTTTATTTAAAATATTTTTTAATTTCTTCTCAAATTTTAATGTGTAATGTTCAATTAAATTAATTTTATATTTATTATTATTATTATAATTATTATTTTCATTATTATTATTAAATAAATCATTAAATTTAATAATATTTTCATTTTTATTAAAAATTTCGGTTAAAATAAAATTATCTAAATCAACAATTTTAATAAATTTATTATAAATATTTAAATTAAAATTTTGAAAAAAATTTTTTTCATATTTTTGATTAATTCCAAATAAAAAACATTTTTTAATTTCAATTAAATAATAATTAATTTTAGGTAAAATAATTACATTAGGATAAATATATTCTAAAGGAAAAATTAATGTTAAAAAAGTGTGAATAAAAATACTTAATTTATATTTATTTTCACTAAAAAATAATAAAGGAATTTCTAATAAAATACATTTTAATATTTCTAATATTTTTTTTATATCAAATTCTTCAAAAATTAAATTAATTTTTGATAAAGAAGGAATAAAATTTTTATTTAAAAATATTTTTCTTATGAATAATTTTTTGTTTTGTTCAAATAAAATTTGATTGTTATATAAAATATTATTTTTTGATAAAGGAATTTTAAATAAATTTTCAATGATTTTTTCTAAAGGAATTTTTATATTATTTTTTAAAGAATATTTTAATATTGATTTTAAAATGTATTTTTTTTCAAAAAAATAAGGAAAAAATGATGATAAACAAATTACTTTTGGAATAAAAATATTATTAAAAATATTTTCTTTTAAAAATAAATTATTTTCATTTGATTTTTCTAAATCAAAACTTTTATTTAATTTATTATTATTATTATTATCAAAATTTTTGATTTTTATAATATTTTTATCATAAAAATTATTAAATTTTTCAATATTAATTTCTTCTAATTTAATTTCTTTGTAATTTTGTTTGAATTTATAATAATTAAATAAACTTTCATAAAATAATAAACATGAAAAATAAACATTTTTTCCATTTAATGAAATTAAATTAAAATAAAAAAATTCATTTTTTGGTTTTTCATTTTTTTCTATTATTTGAAAACCATTTGGAAAAACATGTTCAATTAAAACATTATCTTCAATATAAGAATTATTATTAATAAATGAAGGAAATTTATTTAAAATTGAAGGAAAAAAAATATTTTCTTTTGAATAATTATTAATATTATATAAATTATCAGATAAAATTAAATTATAATCTAATCCAAAAATATAAAAATTTTCAAACAAAGAATTTTCAATATTTTTTATAATTGAAGATAAATTATTAATATAATTCATATTAAAAAAACTAAATATTTAAAATATTTAAAAATAAATAAAATAATCAAAATAAAAATAAATAATTTCATATAAAAAAAAATTTAAAAGATCTTTTTAATAAAATAATAATAAAAATAGAATATTTATTATTTTTTTTAACAAGCAGTATAATTAGCTAAATTTGCATTACATTTGATACAAAAATGAGTAGAATCATAGCAACTTAAATCTTTGTCTCTAATAATTTGATGAGCAATCCAAAATTGAGGAGATAATAAGCATAAGCATGAATTAATATAATTAATTTTTTTATCACATCTTGTTGGATTTAAAGCATGACAATAAGGACAAACAACAAATTGAGGTCGACTTTTTAACATATTATTAATTGTATAAATTTGAAAAGCAGCTTGATTATCAACTTGATTTACAGCAATGTTAAATTGATTTGGTTGTGTTGAAATATCATTATTATTTATTTGATCATATGTGTTCATTTTTTTTTTTTATTAAAAAATAAATAAAGAATTTATATATTAATAATTATTAATTTTTTTTATTTAATTTATAATTTAAAAATTATGGAAAAATTTAAAAAAATTCAGCCAAAAAATTTAAATAAAAAAATTCGTTCGTTTTCTGCTTGTCGTTCGAATAAATCAAAATCGTTAATTTCATTAAAAAAACCTCCTAAAAATTCTTTATTAGAAAATTTAAATATTTTTAATAATTTTAATTCAATGAAGAATCATAAAAAAACAAAATCATTTTCACAAAAAACAAATTCAATCAACATTAATAATAAAATAAGTAGAAATAATTCTTTTGCTTCAACCAAATCAAATTCAAATATTGAAAATAAAGAAAATTTTAAACGATTTTCAAATTTAATTTTAGATTCGAAAAAAATTTTAAATTCTCAAAATAAAATTTTATTTTCTTGTGATGAAATTTCAAAAAAAATAATAAAAAATGAAATTCAAATAGAATTAAATAAAATTAATAATAATGAAATTATTGAATTAATCGATGAAATTAAAAAAAAAAATTTTTGTGAAAATTGTGAAAAAAATAAAAATTTTTTTATTGAAAATTTAAATAAAATTAATGGTTTCATTGGAGAAAAAAAATATAAATATATTTTTCATAAATTTAAAGATTATAATTTTAATAATGAAAATATTTTAATTTATTTTGAAAATCTAAAAAATTTAATTAATAATCTTGATAAACAAAATCAAAATTATAAAAATATTATTGACACTCAAAATGAAAAAATTATTCATTATGAACAAGTAATTAAAGAATATCAAAAACAAATTCAAATTTTAAATAATAATTTTAATAATGATAATAATAATTTTAATAATGATAATAATAATTTTAATAATGATAATAATAATTTTAATAATGAAAATGTTAATTTAAGCAATAGTAGTAGTTTATTTGATAGCAATAGTTTTTTCGAAAATTATAAAAGAAATAAAGAATTATATAATAATTATGAAAATAATTATACTGATTGCAATAATAAATAAAATTATTATTATTATTAATAATAATAATAATAATAAATCATTGGAAATTTTGATTTTAATTAGATTTTAATTTTAATTATTGTTATTTTATATTTTTTATAATTTTTTTTATTAATAATTTAAATATAATTTTTCAAAATAAAATATTTTAAAATTAAAATAATAAATAAATAAATAGACAATAATAATAAAATTTCTTTTAAATAATTTTAATTATTTAATTCATATTGTCTAATAAATTATTAATTTCATTTTTAATTTCATTTAATTTTTGTTTACTTAATATGCCTAATAATAATTTAATACTATCGACTATTTTTTCTTCTTTTTCATTTGATTCATTAACATTATTATTATTATTATTTACAATATCATCATCAATAGCATCATTTTTTTCATTAAGAAGATTATTATCATCAATTGCATTATCAAATGTTTTATATTCTTTTAAAATATTTTTTTCTTTAAAATTGACATTTTTATTTCTTTGATTAATAATTTTTTTATTTTTATTTTTATTAGTATTATTAATTCTTGAATTTTTAATATTTTTTGTTTTATTAGAAACATTTTCAACCGTATTATTAATATTATTATTATTATTATTATCATTATTATTAATATCATCATCAATATTTAATTCATTTTTATTATTTTTTTTTGTTGAAGTTACAATTTGACTTTTAGCTAATTTATTATTATTATTATTATTATCACTATTTTTCAACGATTTTTTTTTAAATTGCGATCTATTTAAATTATTATTATTATTATCAGGTAAATTATTAGTAATATTATCAATTCTATTAGTAATATTTCCAATATTACTCATTAAAGAAGAAATTTGTTCTTTATCTTTTTCATTTTTACTTCTATTTGAATTTATTTTAGTTATTTTTTTTTCATTTTTATTATTATTATTAAATGATTTATTATTTTTTTCATTATTATCTTCAATTTCATTATTATTTTCATTATTATTTTCATTATTATTATTTTTATTATTATTAATAATACTTTCTTTTGCACTATTATTACTTTTTTTTTTTCTAATTTTTTTTTCTCTTTGCTTTTTGAATTTTTATTTGTATTTGCTAAATTACTTGTAATATTATCAATTCTATTTGTAATATTTCCTATATTTGTCATTAATGATGAAAGATCTATTTTATCACTTTTATTTGTAGTTGTATTAACATCATAATGAACATGATTTTTTCTATTTCTAATACTTTTTGAACTTTTATTTTTTTGTTTTTTTTCTATTTCTTCTATTTCTTTTTCTTCATTATTATTATTATCTTCATTTTCATTATTTTCATTGTTATTTTCATTATTATTTTCATTATTTTCATTATTATTTTCATTATTATTTTCATTATTTTCATCATCATCAATATTTTTATTATTATAATTTTCTTCATTTTCTTCATTTTCATTATTATTATTATTTAAATCGTCATTATTTTCTTCTTCTTCATTATTATTATTATTATTTTCATTTTCATTTACATCTTCATTATTTTCATTATTATTATTTTCTTCATTTTCATTATTATTATTTTCATTATTTTCTTCTTCAACATCATTATTAATATTTTCATTATTTTCATTATTATTTTCTTTAATATCTTCATTATTTTCATTTTGTTTAACTTCATTTTCATTATTTTCATTATTTTCAATATTTTCTTCATTATTATTTTCTTTTTTTTCAGTAACAATTTCAAATTTATTATTATTATTATTAACATTTTTTTTCATTAAAGCTCTTCTTTCTTTAATAAAATTTTTCATTCCCGCTCTTGTTGTTTTTGGTTTATCATTTTTTTTATTTTTTTTACTATTATCATCATTATTATCTAAACCATTATTATTATTATTATTAACATTTTTATTTTTTTTGGTTACAACATAATTAACTTCATCATCTTTAATTTCATCATTTTTTTTATTTTGCAAATTATTATCAAAAGGATTATTATTATCATTATTAACATTATTATTATCATTTAAAATAACATCATCTAATTTCCACAAATTAGGCAAAATTTCTTGAATTTTATTTTTATAATCATTTTGTTGACTAATTGGATTTTCGCTTAGATTTAAAATTTTTAAATTGAAACAATTTTTTAAATTTTCAATTTGTTCGAAATTATCAATTAAATTTCCTCGTAAATAAAGTTCTTTTAAATTATTCATTTCATTAAAAACTTGAAGATCATTTATTTTATTTAAAGATAAAGAAACTTTTTCTAAATTTGGTAATTCTGATAATATTGAAATATCTTCTATTTCACATCCCCAAAAATTTATTTGCGTTATTGAATTATAATCTTTTGTTTTACATTTTGATGAAATCATTTCTAATGTTAAAATTTTTGGCATTTTTATTAAATTATAATTTTTTTATTTTATTATTATTTTTTTATTTTTTTAAAATTGTAAGTAATTAATTATTTTTATGATGTTTCCTAATTTCTTTCTTAAAAATTCAAAAAATAAAAAAATTTTAATTGAAATTAAAAACGGGGATAATATTAATGGAATTATTTATAATATTGATAATTTTATGAATATTCATATTAAAAATGGAATAATTACGAAAAAAGATGGAAAAAATTTTTTTAAAATGAGCGATATTTATATTAGAGGAAGTAATATTAATAGTATTAATTTTGATGAAAAAGTTTATGAAGAAATTGTTAAAAAAAAAGAAGAAAAAGAAAAAAATGAAAAAAAAGATAATAATAATAATATTAATATAAATGAAAATAAGAATAATAATGTAAATGATAATAATAATAAAAAAGATTTAATAGGTAAAAAAACTAAACGCAAAAAAAAAAAAATAAAATAATAATTTTTAATATAATATTTTTAATATAATTAAAAAATTAAATATTATAAATTTACAATATATTTAAATAAAATATATTTAAGTAGTAAATTAATAAAAAAAATTTTTTATATAAATTTATTTCAAATAGGAATAAAAATTTTTTTAAATAATTATTTCCTATTTATGTCCAAAATAAATAATTAAAAATAAAATAATTTAAAGTAAAATATATAAAATGGAATCAATAAAATTTATTGGACTTTTTCAAAGTTTTTATAAAAATAATAAATCATATTTTATACAATCAAAATTAGGCGAAGGAGCAACATGCATATGTTTTTCTTGTATGGATAATTATTCTAATATTTATGCAATTAAATTATTTAAACCAAATTTTTCAGAAGAATTTCAAAATGAAAATGAAACTTTAAAAAAATTAAAATATGAACATATAATAAATTTATTAGAATTTGGAAAAGGAAAAATTGAAATAAATTATTCGAATAAAAATTACAATTATGAATTAGATAAATTTAGAAATTTAAATGAAATAAATTATAGTTTATTTGAAATATGTAATTATGATTTATTTGAATATATTTATGTAGTAAAAAGTGGATTTAATGAAAATATTGCGAAAAAAATATTTATTCAAATTTTAAATTCAGTTGAATATATTCATAAAAATAATATAGTTCATTGTGATATTAAACCAGAGAATATTTTAATTGATAATAATTTTAAAATAAAATTAATTGATTTTGGTTATAGTGTAAAATTAAAAAATGAAAATGAAAAATTATTTAAAATAAAAGGAACAAAAATTTATACTCCACCTGATTGTTTTTATAATAATAATAAAGGTTTTGATGGAAAATCTTGCGATATTTTTTCATTAGGTGTTGTTTTATTTGTTATTTTAATGGGAATTTTTCCTTTTAAAAATGCTTTA
>JAEEGL013475321.1_pt1 | contig 12311 bp, 10 predicted proteins | sample 9134231 | NCBI WGS metagenome assembly JAEEGL01 (sample SAMN16246548, study PRJNA631951) | gut metagenome | biome: gut microbiome; feature: rumen; material: fiber-attached | host: Bos | place: Iran: Karaj | collected 2018-10 | reverse complement strand
CAGACAACAAGAGATTCCGCAGCGCTTTTCTGAAAAATGTTTGTTTCTTCTGTATTTCGGTTTTTGTTGCCATACGCCGCAGAATATGGTATAGTAACATGTAAACATGTCTTCATTTTCGGATCATTGATGATAAAGAAACGGGAAGTTCCCGCGCCCCTCCCGAAGGTAGAAGTCAAGATTGCTGACAGAGACGACGGATAAAGGATGTGTACTATGGAAAAGCGAAAGATCAGTTTCAGCCCGCCTGACGTCGGAGAACTGGAGATCGCGGAGGTCGCGGCCGCGCTGAAGAGCGGCTGGATCACCACCGGCCCGAGGACGAAACTGCTGGAACGCAGGCTCGCCGCCTATATCGAAACCGGGAAGAACAACGTGGACACCGAGCGGGAGACTGAGCGCTGGAGCAGCCGCGTCGTCTGCCTGAACTCCGCGACCGCCGCAGAGGAGCTGTGCCTTCGCGTCCTGGGCGTAAAGGAGGGAGACGAGGTGCTCGTCCCCGCCTATACTTACACGGCCTCCGCATCCGCTGCGATCCACTGCGGCGCAACGGTGAGATTTGTGGATATTCAAAAAGACGGCGACCCGGATTCCCATATGCCGGAGATGGACTATGAGAAGCTGGAGGCGGCCATCGGACCCAAAACGAAGGCGATCGTCACAGTGGATCTGGGCGGGATCGTCTGCGACTATGACCGGATCTTTGCGATCGCAGAGAGAAAAAAGGCGCTGTTTACCCCGATGGAGCCGGACGGAACGCCTCTGGGGGATCTGGGCAGCCGCATCCAGCGCGCCCTGGGCCGCGTTGCCGTGGTGGCGGACTGCGCCCACAGCCTGGGCTCCTCCCGCATCGTCAGCGTCGCGGGCGGGAAAGCGATCCGCCGGCAGAGGCTCTGCTGCGGCGCCATTGCGGATTTTTCCGTCTTCTCCTTCCACGCGGTGAAGAACTTTACCACGGCGGAGGGCGGCGCGGCCGTCTGGCTCCCGCTGCAGCAGGTGAGCAATGAGGAGATCTATCAGATGTTCCAGCTCCTGTCACTCCACGGCCAGAACAAGGATGCTCTGGCAAAGAGCAAGCTGGGCGCCTGGGAATACGACATCATCGGCCCCTGGTACAAGTGCAACATGACCGATATCATGGCGGCCATGGGCCTGCGCCAGTTGGACCGTTATCCCGCCCTCCTTTCCCGCAGGGCGGAGATCATCCGCCGCTACGACGCGGCCTGTGACGAGCTGGGTATCAGCCATCTGTTCCACCATACCGAGACGACGGACGGCAATGGCCATCTGTATCTGATCCGGGTGCCGGGCTTCGTCGAGGAGCAGAGGAACCGCCTGATCGAGCTGCTGGCGGAGGCGGGGATTGCCACCAACGTCCACTACAAGCCGCTGCCGATGATGACGGCCTACGGCGGCGACTGTTCGGGTTACCCCAACGCCTATGACTACTACCGGAATCTGATCTCGCTGCCGATCCACACCCTGCTGACAGATGAGGACGTGGACTACGTGTGCGAGACGCTGAAAACGGCGTTAAAGAGTTTCTGATCGAAAAGAGGGTTATGAATATGAAGGTCCTGATACTGGGCGTTGCCTCCGTACAGATGGATGCGGTCCTGGAGCTGAAAAAGATGGGCTGCGAGACCTTTACGGTCGCCATGGCGAAGGACGGACCCGCCGCCGACGCGGCGGATCACTTCGACGTGATCAACATCCTGGATGAAGAGGCGATCATCCGGCATATCCGGGACAATCAGATCGACGTGGTCTATTCCACCGGCTCGGATCTGGCCATGCCGGTGGCCTGCAGGATCAGCGAGCGCCTTGGCCTGCCCCATTTCGTGAGCTCCCGGGCGGCCTATATCTGCAATCACAAGAACGCCATGCGCAGCGCGCTGACGGCGGAATGCGAGGGGAACATCCCCTTCCAGGTGATGAGCGAGATCGCGCCCGTCACGGTGGGATTTCCCGCGATCCTGAAGCCGTCGGACTCCCAGGGGCAGCGGGGCATTTTCAAGATCGCCTCCCAGGCGGAGTTCGAGGCCCATTTTGAAGAGGCGAAGCATTTTTCCCGGGAAGGGAAGGTCATTGTGGAGCAATACGTGGACGGCCCGGAGGTCTCCGTGAACGGCTACATGGTCAACGGAGCCCTTCGCTTTCTTGTTGCCTCCGACCGGGACACCTGGCCGGAGTACACGGGCTTGATCCACCGGCATATCGTGCCGGGATCGGCCTTCAGCCAAGAGGCGGCGGAGCGGATGAAGAGCGTCGTTCAGGACGCCTGCAGCCGGATCGGCATTTTGAACGGCCCGGTGTATTTTCAGATCAAGGTCAGCGGCGACCGGCCCTATATCATCGAGATGACCCCGCGGCTGGACGGCTGCCATATGTGGAACGTCCTGGAGCGGGCCACCGGCGTGAACCTGATGCGGCTGTGCTTCCGGCATCTGCTGTGCGGCGACGTGTCTGAGCTGGACAAATGGGACGGGACCGTCCGCCCCATGGAGCTGGTCTTCTGGTGCCAGGTCCCCGGGACCGCCATGGACCGGGCAAAGCTGGAGCTGCCGGAGGACGCGGTGTACCACTTCTACTACTACGAGACCGGCGACCGGATCCGTCCGGTGAACGGGCGCTACGACAAGATCGGATACTATATCCGAAATCTGTGAACGAGGGCATGCTATGAGATTTGCCATTACGGGCGGAAACGGCTTCCTCGCCGGCTATCTGACAGATGAGCTTGTGCGCCATGGCCATGAGGTCGTGCTGCTGAGCCGGACGGAAGGTCAGAAAAAGAATATCGCTTTTACCGTTACGGACTATTCAGAAGCATCGCTGGACGCCATCTTCTCCCAAAACCAGATCGACGGCGTGGCCCACCTGGCGTCCTCTCGAAAAGTCGCCGATCAGTTTTCCTTTTACGGCGGGCTGATCGATATGACCCAGAATATCTATCGCGCTGCCGAGAAGAACGGGATCCGCAGCATCGTCTACACCTCGTCCATCTCCGTGTATTCCGGCGATGATCGCTTGCCCTATTCAGAGGAGCAGCCCCCCGCGCCGGTCAATCTGTACGGACTGTACAAGCTGAGCTGCGAGATGATCGGGGTCCTCGCCAACCGCAGAGGGATGAAGGTCAAGAATCTGCGGCTGGCGCATCTGTACGGCGCCAACGAGAAAAACGACTATATGATCAACCGCTTTTTCCGGCAGGCTCACGCGCATGAGCAGCTGACCGTCAACTGCGTGAGCGTGGCGAGGCGAGAGATGCTCTATACCAGGGACGCGGCAAAGGCGATCCGGCTGGCGCTGGAGCATCGGGATCTGGCCGGGACCTTCAACATCGTGAGCGGGCAGGCGCTGACCAACGAGGAGATCGCCAAGACCATCTGCTCGGTAATGAGCCCGGAACGGGAAGTGAATCTCGGCGACGGCGTCGAGACGATCTCCTCATCCTATATGAACGGCGAGCGGGCGAAGGACGTGCTGGGGTATGTGCCGAGCTACACTTTCCGGGACGCTGTCATTGAGATCGAGGCCTGCATGGGAGGAGAACAGGAAAAATGATTTACAGAAACGTTGTGAAACGGCTGCTGGATCTGCTTTTTTCCCTCATAGCCCTGCCTTTCGTGGCCATCGTGGGGATCCCCATTGCCTTTGCGGTCAAGAGAGAGGACGGCGGCCCCGTGTTCTACCGCAGTCTGCGCTATGGGAAGGACATGAAAAAGTTCGACATGCTGAAATTCCGCAGCATGAAGGTCAATGCGAAGGACATCCGCAACGAGGACGGGACGACCTTCAATTCGGCGAACGATGAGCGCCAGACCAGGATCGGCAAGCTTCTGCGGAAGACCAGCCTGGACGAACTGCCTCAGTTTGTGAACGTCCTGAAGGGGGACATGAGCCTCATCGGCCCCCGCCCCAGCCCCATGGGGAACGAGGCTACCTATACCGATTTTGTGAAAAAGAAATTTTCCGTCCGTCCGGGGATCACCGGGTATAACCAGGCGCTCAAGCGCAACAGCGCCACGTTGGAGGAACGGTACAAAAACGACGTTTTCTATGCGGAAAACGTCTCCTTCCCCCTGGACGTCAAGATCGTTTTTCTGACGATCGTATCGGTTTTGAAAAGAAAAAACATTTACAGATCATAAATTGAAAAACGGAGAAATGACCATGAGCGCGGGGAAACTGCTGCTTCTTTTGACGAATTACTATCCCTTTTACAAAGGGGAAGAGTATATTGAAAACGAAATTGCTATCGCGGCGGAAAGATTTGAAAAAGTCTTGATCGTTCCGACGATGGCAACAAAAGAAATGCTTCCTACAAGAAAGGTGCCCGAAAACGTTGAAATCATCAAACTGGACCTGGACTATTCTCTGCCGGGAAGAGTAAAAATGGTTTTGCGCGGATTGAAGAACACCGGGGGCGCCAAGGCAAAGACGGCTGCGGGCAAAAAGCTCGGGCCCGAGCAGAGAGCCTACAGCCTGTATTATGCGGCGAGAGCGGAATATGTGTTCTCGGAGATCACGAAAAACAGCGCGTTCATCGCTGTAACTTCCCGTTATGCCCCTCAAAACATCGCCATCTACAGCTATTGGCTCCACATCACGGCCAGCGTTGCGGTTCGTCTGAAGGAGAGAGTGTTCCACCATCAATGCGTCTGCATCTCCCGCGGACATCGCTATGATCTGTACGATTACGCAGCGCCCTGCAAGTATATCCCCGATCGGGAGTTCATGCTGGGCCATATCGACGCGGTATATCCGTGTTCGGAGGACGGCGCGCAGTATCTGAAAGCGCACTACGGGGAATTCGCCGACAAGATCAAGGTCGGACGCCTGGGAACCCTTTCGCGCGAGAAGGTCAACTGCGGTCGAAAACCCGTGTTCTCCATCGTCTCCTGCTCGGCCGTCCGGGAAGTCAAGCGCCTGGACAAGATCATCGACACGGTCGCCTGCTTACATGGCAAGGGTTATGCGATCCGGTGGACCCATCTGGGCGACGGACCGTACCTGGGCGAGGTCAGGAAGTACGCAGAAAAGAAGCTGCCGGAGAAGCTTTACCACTTTGCGGGGCGCATGGCCAACAAGGATCTGTTCGGCTGGTACGCATCCAACCCCGTTTCCTGCTTTATGAACCTGTCCGATTCGGAGGGCGTTCCGGTGGCCATCATGGAAGTGATGTCCTGCGGGATCCCAACCATCGCCACGGACGTGGGCGGGACGAAGGAGATCGTCCTGAACGGCGTCAACGGCTACGTCGTGCAGACGACGGATCCTGTTGAAACGATTGCGGCGGCCGTGATCGAGATGATGGAGCTGCCCGAGCAGGACTATCAGAACATGTGCGGCGAGTCCATACGCCTCTGGAACGAGCTATCCAACGCCGTTGAGCTGTATCGGGAGTTCTATGATCAGCTTGAGGCACTGCTGGACGAAAAAGCGCAGGCGAAATGATCGGGCTTTGTTCCCAGAGCGTTATCAAAAAAGAAGCGAGTATGGACCTGCTTGCTTTGCGAATCTAAGGTGAGAGCTATGGTTTCCGTTATTATCCCGACCTACAACAGAGAAAAAGTGATCCGGGAAGCCGCGATCAGCGTGCTGAAGCAGACTTACCGGGACCTGGAATTGATCATTGTTGACGACGGCTCCACAGATGCTACCGCCCGTGTCGTGGAAGAGCTGGGAGATCCCCGGGTCAAATATGTGGTCCAGGAAAATGCCGGCGCCTGTGTCGCAAGGAATCGCGGGATCTCTGTTGCCCGCGGCGAGTATATCGCCTTCCAGGACAGCGATGATACCTGGACTGCGGACAAGCTGGAGAAACAGATCGGCGTTTTGGGGCAGGACCCTTCCGTGGACATCGTCTGCTGCCGGACCATTCTGAAAAGGCTGGACGGAACGACGATCGTGACTGCGAATCGGGTGAAGGAAGGCCTCATCGATCAAAAGACCGGGCCGGTCGGTTTCAGCACGCAGACTTTGGTGATGCGCAGAAGCGTTGTCGAGAAAGTGCTGTTCGACCCAAAGGTGACCCGCTATCAGGATCTGGATTTTCTGATCTCTGCCATGCGAGCGGGCTTTACGCTGTATTGCGTGGACGAATGTCTGGTAGAGAGGACCAACAGATCGGATTCCATCACGAATCATCCCGGCCGGGCCTACGATATGGCGAAATACTTTGAAACGAAATACGCCGATATATTCGAAGAAAGGGACAATTTCCTTTCAAGATTCTTTTCCAGCGTGCTGCTTGAAGCCGCGAGCGCATTAAAGAAGAACCACAAAGAGTATAAACACGTTTACCAGGAAGCGCTGCGCCTGGATCATTCCCCCAAAACCGTCGGGAAGTATCTGATGCTGCAGACAGGCGTGTTTGGACTTTATAAGCGTTTGCGTCATTCCTGATCCAGAAAGGGTTGAGCCCGGAAAAGCAGAGGCTGCAGGACCGCCGCGGTATGCGCAGGCGCAGACGGGAACAGGGGCTTTCCTACAGGATAGGGGAAGAACGGTCACAGCCCCTTTTTTCCGGGGAAGGGTTTTCGCTTAACATAAACGAAGTGGGTTAACATGCAAAAAGAGTTAAAGCTGAATACGATCTCCTCGCTTTTGTTTGAGATCCTGACCATTGTATGCGGTTTTATCCTGCCCAGGTTGATCATGGAACAGTATGGCTCGGAGATCAATGGGCTGGTCAATTCCATTACGCAGTTTATCGGGATCATCACCTTTCTTGAATTTGGCGTAGGAAAGGTCGTTCAGTCGGCGCTGTATAAGCCGCTTACAGAGAATGATAAAGGAGAGATCAGCAGGGTAGTTGTCTCCGCGAGGAAGTTTTTCAATAGAATTGCCTTGATTATGGCAGTTTATGTTGCTTTCCTCTTTGTGGTCTACCCGTTTATTTCCAAGCAGAACTTCGGCTGGTTATATACGGCGATGTTGCTGGCGGCCATGAGTATCAGCTCCTACGCGCAGTACTTTTTCGGGATCGTTGATCGCCTCCTCCTTACTGCGGACCAGAAAGGCTATATTCAATACACCGCCCAGGCGATCACGCTGATCCTGAACACCGTCGCCTGCGTGATCCTGATCAAGCTTGGATGCAGTATTCACGTGGTGAAACTGACTACCTCCATCATCTTTCTCGCCAGGCCGATCTATTTGAGCTGTTATGTTCGCCGCCATTATGATATCGACACGAAGATCGAGTATGAGGGAGAGCCGATCAAACAGAAATGGAACGGCTTGGCGCAGCACCTCGCTTATACGGTCCTCAATGATACGGATACGATCGTCCTGACGATCATGGGGACGCTTTCGGAAGTGTCAATTTATGGAGCCTATAATCTGGTCGTTGTCGGAGTAAAGAAGCTGTTTACTTCCACGACGAACGGGGTCGAGGCGTACCTGGGGAATCTGTGGGCAAGACAGGACCAGCAAAAGCTTCAGGCGACTTTTTCCTGGACGGAATGGATCATCCATACCGCGGCGATCTTCGTTTTTGGGTGCACCGGTTTTCTGATCGTCCCATTTATACAATGCTATACGGATGGGATCACGGATGCCGAATATATCCAGCCGCTGTTTGCCGCGCTGATCGTGATGGCCCACGCGTGCCACTGCCTGCGGCTGCCCTATAATCTGATGATTTTCGCGGCCGGCCATTATAAAGAGACACAGAGCAACTATATTATCGCAACGGTCATGAATATTGTGATCTCCATTGCCTGCGTAAAGCTTTGGGGCTTGGTGGGCGTCGCGATCGGCACCCTCGTTTCCATGCTGTACCAGACCGTCTGGATGGCTTTTTACAATGCGAAGAACCTCGTAAAAAGACCGAACCGCGCGTTTTTGAAGCAGTTTTTCGTGGACGCCGTTACGGTAGGGTGCTATGCCCTGATCCCCATTGAGAGAGTGCTGAAAAACGTGAGTTACTGGAGTTGGATCGTCTTGGCGATCGAGACCGCGGCCGCCTTTTTCGCGGTATCTATCGCGATCAATCTTGTTTTTTACAGAGAATTCCTCCGGGAGCTGTACCGGCTTCTGCTGTCAAAAGTGAAAAAAGCGTGATAGTTTGATCTCCCCGGGGCGGTCATTGTCCCGTCGAAGAGATGCCCGTTGACAGAAGAACACATTAGAATCAAAGGATTATTGCGATGGCGATCACGATCAACAGAGATAAAATACGGTTGTTCCTGCTGTATTTTTTCATATTTTGTCGATATATGCTTCCATACTTTTTTATGGACAACGCAGAAGGGATCATCAGTAAGATCCCGATCATCGACTATTCTCTCCTGGCCGTCTCAACCTTGCTGATGGCCGCGGAGGTGGTTTTGGGGGGCTTTCGCTTCAGCCGCTCGGACTTCTTCGTGATCCTGTTATATGCGTGCCTTGCCCTCTCCACTTTCCTGGATCACGGAGAGATCGCAGCCTGCCTGATCAATGCCATGCAGGTGATCCTGATCTGCTTTGTGATCAAATGTGCACTGAGGGACGAAACAAAGACCGTGGTGCTTCTTCGCCTGATCCGAGACATTTCTCTGGTGATCTTTATCGCCAATATCATTACCACCTTTGTTTTTCCGGGCGGCATCCCGCCTATTACCAAGCAGGCGGACACGCCCTATTTCCTCTACGGGAACGTAAACACAACGATCAAGTTCTTCTTCCCCGGCCTGCTCTGTTCCTTCCTGCTGGATGACAAAAGGCACAAGATCATCTCGCTTTCCACTGTCGTGTTTTACGTCGGCTATCTGTATCTTTGCTTCCATATCTATCTGATGGCGACGGGCCTTTGCGCCATGGTCTTCGTCCTTTTGTGGAAGGTGAACAGGCAGATCATTACCAAGAACATCAGACTGATCTGTACGATCCTGATCTCCGTCATCATCCTTTTTGAACTGGCGATCGTTGTCTTCACCAATCAGAATCTGATTGATACCATTTTGACGATGTTTGGGAAAAGCGCAGGCTTTACAGGGAGAGACTATCTCTGGTCCCACTGTATCCAGTGCATACAGCAAAAGCCCCTTCTGGGACACGGCGTGCTTCCTTCCTCTCAGGTCGATACGATGGTCGGCAACCCGTCCGGCTCCCACAATTATTTTCTGGACGTGCTCTTCCAGAGAGGCATTGTTGGCTTTATCCCGTTTCTGCTCTTCTTGCTCGTCCCGATGTTCAGGACAAGCCAAGGCATCCATAACAAGGAACGCTACATTTTGACCGGGTTTGCGATCGCATATTTGATCATGTTCATGTTTGAACCGTTTTACGGTGTCGAGAGATTTCATATCCCTGTTTTCTATGTGCTGAATCTGCTGACGGAGCCCGTCCCCGCAAGAATTCCAGGCAGGATCGGAACGCCTTCCCGGGAGAGTTCGCTCTTGCAGACGCTCCCCGCGGAGAGAGCATAGAGTCAAGGGCAAGTCCGGGAGATCGGACAGGATTATAAAGGAGGAATCGCTTTATGGGAAGAATATATCAGATCAGCAGCATGCTGCGATTGGGCGGGATAAAGCTGCTGTACTACAGGATCACGGACAGATTGCTGCATCAAAAACGATATTTTGAGGAAACGTACAGGATCTGTGAAGAGGCCAGGCCGGAAGAGTATCAAAGGATCCTGACGCTGTGGAACGGCGCACGATCCGGCCTCAAGGTCGACCTGGATCACCCAACGACCTTTAACGATAAGCTCCAGTGGATGAAGATCTACGACGCTACGGCGCTGAAGACCCGCCTTGCCGACAAGTATGAGGTCAGAGATTGGATCAAGGAACAGATCGGTGAGGAATATCTGATCCCGCTTCTGGGCGTATGGGATTCTTTTGATGAGATCCCGTTTGACGAACTGCCCCAGAGCTTCGTGCTGAAATGCAACCATGGCAGTCAGATGAACCTGATCGTACCGGACAAGTCGTCCTTGAACATCCCGGAAGCCAAACGGAAGTTCGACGCGTGGATGAACACCAATTTTGCCTTTTGCTTTGGCCTGGAGATGCAGTACAGCGCCATTAAGCCAAGAATTATAGCGGAGGAGTACCTTCCGCAGCTTGCGGAGGGAGTTCAGGACTATAAGTTCCACTGCTTCCAGGGCGAGCCGGAGCTGGTCGAGATCATCGGTGCCAGAATCCCGGGCACCCATCAGGCCAAGGAGATAACCGTGTCCCTGGACTGGAAAAGATACCCCGGCGACCCCTTCTGCACCATGTCGCTGTATGATACGGTCCCGGAAAAACCCGCTTGCTTCGAGGAGATGCTTTCCGTCGCCAGGAAGCTCAGCGCACAGTTCCCGTATGTCAGAGTGGATCTGTACGATATCGACGGGCAGGTTAAGTTTGGAGAAATGACGTTTTCACCGGGCAGCGGGACGGAGCATGTTCCCGAGAACTTTGAATTCACGGACAGGATCGTTCTGCCGAGCAAAACGATCCTGGGAGAGTAAGCCGCACGTAGGACGCAGGCAGAGACGGAACGCGCTGCTGCTAAGGCGGTAGATCGACGGCGGTCCATTCTGCGCAGCGGCGGTTCCCGGAAAAGGGCTTTCCCCGCAGCTTTATTGGGAAACTGCAATCAATAAACTGATATTATCAAAAGAGGTCGATTCCATGAACAACGAGAATAACGAATTCACCATCCGGATGTCAGATCTGTGCGCGGCGTTCCTGCGCGCAATCAAGCCGATCCTGCTGTTTGTGCTCATTCTGAGCATTCTCGGCGGGCTCTACGGCGTGCGCGGCTCTCTGGGCAAAAAGGCCGCGGTCGATCCCGCTGAGATCAAGTCGGCCGAAGCTGCCCTGGCTGACGCACAGAAAGCCCAGGCCGAGGCCCAGAGTGCGCTGGACCGGATCCTGCAGATCGAGATCCCGGGGGCTGAGGCCGATATCGCGCGTTTGGCGGCCCTGGTCCAGGGATGGCGGGAGTACATCAGCACCAGCATTTGGAATCAGTTGGATCCCTTTCATATGGGCGTTTCCCGGCTGACACTGGTGATTGAATCGGAAGAACAGATCCCGGAGGACGAGGAGGAGATCCCCGCAAAAATGCTGGATCCCGCCACCCTTGCCTATACCCAGATCTTTCCCGTGGATACGGAACTGTTGGAGGAAATCCGTCAGATCCTGCAGGCGGACGTGGAACTGACCTATATCAATGAGTTGGTCCGTGTAACGGCGGTGTCCGAGCGGCTCGTAGAGATCTGTGTCTGCTATCAGGATCCGGAGCTTGCCAAGCAGGCGACGGATTATCTGGTGGACAGACTCCGGACGCGGCTGGCTCAGAGAGAGGAGGGCGTTTCGGTCTATGTGGCCGGCGCCTACGTCGGTTATGAGGTGAACACCTATCTGGCCGACAGCCAGAACGGCTACCGCAGCAAGTACAATGCCGCGCTGACGGAGCTGCACAAGGCGGATCAGGCGCTGCAGACCATCCAGGAGACCGACAAGGCGAATGCGGAACAGACTCTCAGCGCCGCAAAAGCGGCGAGCGCAGATGCGGAATCCCGTCTGAAGCAGCTCCAGGCGCAGGCAGGGAGCAGCGCCTCCGGGCTGAGCGGCCTTCTGAAAAAAGCGATTCGCAGCGGGCTGCTGTTCTTCGCCGTCGGGTTGTTCTTATCCTGTGTGATGGTTTTCCTCCACATGGTCTTCAGCGGGAAATTGCAGAACGTGAACAACGCCCTTTCCCGTTACGCTTTCCCGGTACTCGGTATCCTGCCGAAGAAAAAGAGAAGATGGTTCGAGAAAACCATCCGCAGACTGGAGGGTGAGCCGGACCAGGATTATGAGACCGCGGGGCGCGCCGCGGCTCAGAGCCTGCTCTCCGTCATCGGGCAGCGGAAAGCGGCCCTCGTCTCTTCCGAGGGCAAGGATCTGATCCGGGACATCGTCCCCTTTGTTGGCGATAAGATCCCCGTCTGCGGCGATATGTTGAAGGACGCGGACGCAGTGAAGGCCGCCGAACAGTATGAGGGATTCGTGCTGGTGGAAGCCAAGGGACAGTCCCGGCTGGATCAGATCGACGCGGAGGTCCGCCGGATCCAGGCGCTGGGCAAAGAGGTCGAAGGGATCGTCCTTCTTTAAGCTTTTGGTTCAGAAATGAAAAAACTGGTGCAGATCAGCTTTTGATCTGCACCAGTTTTTTCACTGTTTGAGTGGGATCAGGACACCGGAACCGCGTCCTCATTTGGCTCTTCCACCGAATCCGGGATGAGGACCGGGTCGGGAAGCACCTTCTGCCCGTTGTAGGTGGGGTGGTAGGTGGGGACGATCTTTTCCACGTATTCGCGGATCTTTTCGTCGTTCCGGGCT
>JAEEGL012942035.1_pt1 | contig 12311 bp, 14 predicted proteins | sample 9134231 | NCBI WGS metagenome assembly JAEEGL01 (sample SAMN16246548, study PRJNA631951) | gut metagenome | biome: gut microbiome; feature: rumen; material: fiber-attached | host: Bos | place: Iran: Karaj | collected 2018-10 | reverse complement strand
GCTTCTGCCTTACGGCAGAGATCGCCCCCGGCGATCCGCACCCTACGGCAGAGGTCTCCCCCGGCGATCCGCACCCTACGGCAGAGGTCTCCCCCGGAGACCCGCACCCTGCGGCCGGCATTATATAATCGGGTAAGGGCGGATTCTCACCTGCCGGTTCGGTCGGTGCTTCTGCCATATGGCAGAGGTGTCCACCGGACACCCGCACCCCTTCCACAATTTTTCATTTTTCATTTTTAATCTTTCATTATTGGAATTTATCGCCTCAGCGATAAATTCCAATTTGCCGTTCCTGTTTCTTCTTAATTGACAAATACATAGAAATAAGATATTATTAATCCATTATAATACAAACGTGAAGGGGGTCGTGTGATGGCAGAGCTGGTCCGTAAGGTGCGCGACGGTGCTATGGACGTAAAAACCTACTGGCGGCAGCCGCGCCCCGGTGAATACGTGCCTTACCGCGAGGTGGTCATGCTCAGCGTCGGCTGGATGGCGCTTCTGATGTCCATCCAGTGGACCATCGGCTTCGGCGTCGGCAACCAGTTCACCGGCATGACCCTCGGTATGAACAACCGAGAGCTTGTGATCATGGGCTACGTGTGCACCGCCATCGGTTACGTGCTCACCCCTCTGAACGCGTGGATCGTGGATAACCTTCGCGCCAAGGACGGCAAATACCGCGTATATATCAAGCTGGCCGTTCCCTCTATGGTGCTCACGCTGGTCTCGCTCTGGCTGCCCTACGAGCAGGTGAAGGGGATCGGTTCCGTCGGACGCTATCTGATGATCGCCATGCTGTTCTTTATGGGGCAGATACAGGGTTACGTGCAGGGCTGGGTGAACACCGGCATTACCAATATGGTGCACGTGATCACGCCCAACACGCAGGAGCGCACCAAGATCATGGCGATCACCTCCATCATCTATTCCGCCGGGTATACGATCAACAACGTGTATTACCCCGTTATGGTGGATCTGCTCTGTGAAAACGGCGACAAATACAATATGCGATATTTCCGCGGCGCTTATACCCCCATGGCGCTGCTGATGCCGATCGTACTCGTGGCGTATTTCGGTACCCGCGAGCGTCTGGTGCTGCCCAAGAGCCGTATCACGAAGATGAGCTTTTCCGGCTCGCTCAGAGCGGTCGCCGGCAATAAGATCTTCTGGATCAAATGCGCCGACGGCTGGAACGACTTTTTGGAGGGCGCAAAGGGCAACGTTTGGGACTGGATGGTCTACCGCGCCCACGTTATGAGGTCCTCTACCTACGGCATCCTCAACACCATCGCCTATAACGCCAATTTCTGGGGCATGCTGCTCTCGCCGTGGTTCATCAAGCGCTTCGGCAAAAAGAAGATCAAGATCTTCAAAAACGCTGCGCAGATCTTTCTGATCGCCTCTTACTTCCTGTTTTATAAAACGAACTTCGCCGCCGTAGGGCTCTTCATCGTGAACACGCTGGACCGTTTCGTGGATACCGGCAACGTGATCGACGCCGCCATAGAGGCGGATATGCGCGATAACCAGCAGTATCTGATCGGCGAGCGTATCGACGGCGCCTTCGGCTTCGTTTCAAGCTACGCAGGGGGCGTGATCGGCGCGGTCACGGGGCTTTTCCTGCCGTGGGTATATAAGAAAAAAGGCTATGACGGCACCGACCACTCGGTGCTGGATCTGTATAAAAACTACGATGAATCCAAGCCCCGTTCGCAGCAGACGAAAAATGAAGATTCCGTGCTGTTTTCGCTGATGGATACGCTATTGGGCATCTCGGTGTTCGGCGCGGCGGTGGACGTGCTGCCGTGGTTTGCATACGATATCACAGAAACCGGTCAGAAGGGCATGCTGCGCGTGATCCGCATCCGTACCCTCGTGGAGGATAAGGACGTCGGCGCCGACAGCAAAGAGGATTCCGCCTATATCGAAGGCTGTGAAGCGGTCCTCAAAGCGCGGGAATACCACGGGCAGCCGAAAAAGGAAGTTCCGCACCATTCCACCGTGCGTATCGCCAGAGAACAGAAGGCTGATACGCCCGAAGAAAAAGAGGCCCGCGCCGCCGCGGTGCAGGCCGCCAAAAAAGCCATCTCCGACGCCCGCGAGTTTAACGAAGAGGTGGAGATCGCCGATTTCGTGATGCGTGAGCTTACCCGTTTTGAAACCGAATTCGGAAAGGCGCAGCTCTCTCTTTGCCGCGCCATCGTCTCCGGCGGCCCGCAGCGGTTTTTCGATAACGCCGAAGAGATCATCCGCATGGCAAACGAGCTTCCCGCTTCGCACGTCAAAGAAGAAAAAACCTGGCGCAAACAGGAGATCCGTAACGCCCATAAGCTCACAAAATCCGCGAAGCTGGCTGCGAAGTATTATCCCGACGGCGTCAAAGAGTTTGATCCCGCCGTTTACGAGGCGGCCTACGACCTGCCGGACGACACGAAAGAAGAGGCCCGCCTTCGCCGCAAAGCGATGAAGCAGGCCTCGTCCGAACAGAATATTTACGCGCTGGTGGCGTCGCCCTATCTCGCCGCCCTGCGAACGCTGAACCTGTATGAAGGCTATAACCATATCGACGAACTGATCGCCGATTACGACAGCGTTATGAACGCCCGCGTCGCCCGCCTTGCCGCCGAACGCGAAAAGGAAGAGGCTCTGGCCCTCGAGCGCAAATACGACCGCGAAAGCCACGCGGCGCGAAAAAGGCTCGGAAAGAGGTAAATTGGAATCTATCGCACGGCGCGGCAGGTGAGACCGGAACGCCGCCCCTACGGAGGTATCTTGAGTATCTCGCTAAACTGATATTTGAACCTGTTTTGCCTGCGTTCATAACGCGGGCTTATTTGTTTTTTCTGCGCTGTGATACAGCCAGCGATATCGCCGCGCCTGCCCTTGTTATGAGGAACAAACACGCAAACGCCGCCCATCCGAGCATCAGCGGCAGACCCATGCCGGGGGAATCGTCCCTCAGCGGCTTAAAAGGGGAGAGGTGAACAAACGGCGGAAAGTAAGAGAGCAATACCGCGCCGCCGATTAGCACCGCAAAAAGAACGTTCATGCAGAGCATTTTTCTCCATGCATCGCAGCCCCGCAGCTTCAGATAATAGAATTCGGAAAACGCCAGCGATATCGCCTGCGCCGCGATGAGCGCAGCTGAAATATGCGCCGCGCTTCCAACGTATACCGAAACGGCGTAATCGCCGAACAGCATCAGGCTGACACACCACACGAAAGCGTCAAGCGCCGTTAAAACAAAGATTTTCGTATCGGCCTTTTTCATTTTTCGGAAACCAAACCGCTCTCATTAATCGCCTGCGGAAAATCGCTGCATCCGTCCAGCTCCCAGTCTTCAAAATGGATAAAGCATATCGCGTTTTCATCGTCGTTGAATCCGATAAAATCCATACGTTTCGGAAAAATCAAATCCTGCTCCGTCTGAAACCGGAACCCGCCGCAGGTAAAACTCGGCTCATATCCGCCCGTCTTTTTCCCCACGGTTTCAACGTACGTTTTGTTGGCGTTCACATACGCTTTCTGCGCTTTGTATTGCGCTTCGCCGTAATACAGTGTGACCGAATACGACCGGTAGGAGGAGATCGGCGAAAGCATCTCATTGTAATAAAAATCAGCGTTCTCATAGTCGCCGAGCAATTCATCCGAAGGCAGCGCGGGGTAAACGGAGTATTCCCCGCTGCTCAGTTCCCTGTATTTTCCCAAGTCCCGCAGGGTATCGGAGGAAATACTCAGGAATACAAAAATGAGCTTGCCGAGAAATATGCCGCCGGCAATGAGCAGCCCAGCCCCTACGATCAAAAGTATGATCTTCGTCCTCTTTTTCATGTGCGTCCATCCTCATTCATCCGTCATCACGGCAGCAGGCGGTACTTTTGCAGTATCTGCGCAAAACCGTCGTCCGTATCCAGCCCCGCATCGAAAAAGCGGATCAGATACACGGCGTTTTCACCGTCGCTGAAGCCGATAAACCGCATATGCTTCGGGTAAGAGAAAACGTTCTCCGCATAAAAATCATATCCTTGGTAAGTGAACGCCGGTTCGTACCCGCCCGTTTGCGGTCCGGCGGTTTCAATATAAGAAAACCGTTCCATCATCAGCGTTTTCTGCGCCGTGTAATCCTCCGCTTCGTAACACAGTTTCAGGGTGTAAAACATACGGTATTTCGTATAATAAGCATTTCTGTGCCGCTCGCGGAAGCGGAACGCGGCGTCGCTGTAATTGCCGAGAAGCTCTTCGGGCGGCAGCTCAAAGAGATTTGCGTCCTGCACGCAGGCAGCCCGGTATTCCGTAATACCGTTGAAGCGCCTCGGCAAGACCCCGTCGACTGCCAACGTCAGGTACGGCAAGAAAAGGCAGATCGCGGGGATCAGCAGAACGCAGCACGAGGCGCATACGGTTACCTCGATCTTTCTCCGGCGTTTCACGGCTCAGACCACTCGTCCCAGATAGCCGGTACGGTCGGATCCGCCGGATCGAAATAACTCCATTTATCACCGTACAAAGCGCTCAGATAGTCCTCTTTTTCCAAAAAATCCGGGTGCTGTTCAAGGAACGCGTCCGCCGCTTTGTAAGCGTTGTGCAGCGGCAGGCTGAACTGCGAGAGTCTGCGGCTCTTATGCGTTAGGGGCTCGGTGAACGTATGGCCGTCCATGGTATACCATTCGTTTTTCTCGTTCTTATATTTGTCGTAGATCCATTCGTTTTCATAAAGGGTTTCTGCACAGGCTTTGTGGAAGTAGTACGCAGCCTGCCGCCGGTGCGCGTCGGTCTCTTCTTTGCTTTCCATCAGCTTTACGAGGTACGGCACGCCTTCCGGGCCGAGATTGTAAAGGTATTTCACGTCGATTTCCTTCAGCACGCCGGTCGCGTAGGCGTTATAGTTATATTCCGCCACAAACCCGTTCATGTTTCCGTAGCCCAATACGAGCAGCACAGCCGCCGCCGTTACCGCGGCAACCTGCAATATTTTTACCTTGCGCAGATACAGGCGCAGCAGCACCGCAATGAACACCACCGCCATAAATATCATCACCGCGCTCACGTTGACGCGCTGCACCGTCATGCCGTAGTTTTTGATATACAGCGCCATTTTCGCCATAGCGGTGCCGATCAGCACCAATGTGAACAGCGTTAAGAACGTGCCGAGCCCTTTCACGGCGGCGGGCAGTTTTCCTTCTTTTTTGCGGGAGAAAAGCATCGCTCCCAGCAGCAGCACAAGGTTGATGCCGGCCACCGCGCACAGCTCAAAGAATCCGCGGCGGGCGTATTCGGCGTACGAAAAATCGTAGCCCTCCGGCAGCAGCCCTTGGAATGCGTTAAAGAAATACGCCAGCTGGCTGAAGAGATAAATAAGGTATACAACGCTCAGCGCGCCGAGGAACGCCGCAATGAACGCGGTATCCAGCCCTTTGCCCTCTTTCAGCGTAGCGTTTTGTTTTTCCTGTTTCGTCAGAGAAAACGCGAACGATAAAATGAGCGGCAGAAGCAATACGCTTACAACGATTTGCACGGCAACCGTGAAGAGATCCTTGAAAACGCTGTTCAGCAGACCTTCAAACGCCGCGTCGGATTTCATCAGCAGCGGCACCACGGCAAACAGCACGGGCAGCGCGCACAGTAGGCCCAGAAGCACTTTCGAGATGCGTTTCCGCCGTTCACCGCCGCTGAAAACGCCGCGTACGGTGCGGTCCAGATTGCCCGGCGAGTCCAGCAGGGGAGTGCCTGCGGCGGCAACAAGGCCCAGGTCCCCGTCCGGAATCCTTCTGCCTGCAAGAGACGCGAACCAGATCACGCTCAACCCCGCCATGCCGAAAACGGAGAAGCACCGCACCGCAGGGTTCGAGGTGACCGTAAACACCGGCGCCATGGCGACGGCAAGCACGCCGCAGAGTGCGCCGTACAGATCCGGGCGCTGCTTTTTGCGGGAGATGTACAGGCTGATCAATGCAAAATTCAGCAGAAACGCAACGCTGAACCCGAGGCGGAAGCCGCCCCACAGCCCCGCGATCACGCCGAACAGTGTAAGTACGGCTGCTGCCCCTGCAAACAGAAGATCCGTTTTGTTCAGTTCGTAACCGTTACGCTTTACGGCGGGCGCGGGTGTACGCGGTGCGGGCGCACCGACGGTATACGGATTTGTATTCACGTTCTGCTGCGGTGCAGCGGCGTTATTTACGGGCGCAGCATAAGGGTTGCGCTGCGGCGCGGGGGCGCCGGTTCCGGGTGTTGTATTGATCTGATTGTTGAATTCATCCATGGTTCAGTCCTCCTTGAACACGAGTATATCGGCGGGTTGGCAGTTCAGTACGCGGCAGATCGCCTCCAGCGTAGAGAAGCGTATCGCCTTTGCCTTCCCGGTTTTGAGTATGGATAGATTTGCCTGCGTAATGCCGATCTGCGCGGCGAGCTCGCCGGAGCTCATTTTGCGTTTCGAGAGCATCACGTCCAGATTAACTTCGATCATCGTATGCCCTCCTTAAATGGTCAGGTCGTTTTCTTCGCGCATCTCCACCGCGGCGTGCATCACGTTCTTCACCACGATCAGCAGTATCCCCACCACGACCATGGCTGCGGCGATGATCTCAAGCGGTACGTAGAAGAAGCCCGCGATCCCGGTCGCCAGCGCCACCATCCAGCAGCACCAAGCGATAAACCTTAGATACTGCACGTTCTTCGTGATGAAAACCTCGCCGTGCAGAATGTTCAGCAGCAGGCGGATCAGCATATACAGCGCTGCCGCCGCAAAGGGCACGCAGGCGTAGAACGTTGAAACAACGGTATGCAGATTATGCTGCACCAAAGAGTTATCCGGGTTCAGATGGTGGTAATCAATGTAAAACCACTTGAAAAACCACGGAAACGTAAATACGGATACCGCCAGCACCGCGGCAAAGAAGATGCATAAGGCAAGAGAGAGTTTTGCTGAAAAGGTTCTGTTTTTCATAAGATCCTCCAAGTTTTTCCTGATTTCAGACCCAGTATAGCACCGATATATCTGTTTGTCAATAAAAATTTATCGAAAAACGATAAAAATTTTCTGTTGCACAGAAAGATGCGGATTGGTATAATAGTATAGAAATCAATGTAAGGAGGTTTGTTCTTGACCATCCTGATCGATATGGACGACGTGCTTGTGAACACCACCGAAGCGTGGGTGGCGCATCTCAACGCCCTGTTCGGCACGCACGTGGAATATGAAAAACTGAGCAGCTTTGACGTTTCTCTGCCCTTTGCGCCCCATACCCGCGAGGAAGTATATGCAACGCAGGCGCACGAGGAATTCTGGCGCAGGTCCGAGCCGCTGCCCGGCGCGGTGGAGGCGGTAACAAAGCTAAAAGAAAAAGGGCACCGCCTGTACGTGGTGTCCAATTCGCAGTACGTAGCCCTGCAGGTAAAAATGGAAGAGCTTTTGTTCCGGTATTTCCCGTGCTTTACGTGGAAGGACGTGATCCTCACCGCCTGCAAGCAGATGATCCGCGGCGACGTGCTGATCGACGACGCGCCGCACAACCTTACCGGCGGCGAATATGAGAAGCTGCTGTTCACCGCCCCCCACAACCGCACGCTGGACGCCGCCGCTGCAGGCCTTATCCGTGTTAACGACTGGTCCGAAACGCTCAGTTGGCTGGAAGAACACGGCGAAGGCTGATTGCCGCGCCGTTTGCGCGGGTTGTCGGTATTGTCCCGCAGAACGTATAACTGATTACTGATTACTTATAACAAAAACGCCGTTCTCAGAAGCAGAACGGCGTTTTATCGGCTTTATTTATTGTCTGCAAAAATGTTTGCAAACGCTTTATAGTTTTCCGTTTCATAGTCGTGCACGTAAATGGCGAACACGATCTTTTCAAAATACAAAGCGTATTTCTGAATCACCGTATGAAACGCTTCGGCAACGAGCGCCGGCGGGTTATAAAACGCGCCGCACCCGAAGGCGCCCAGAACGAGAACATCGGCTTCATTTGCCGCGGCCACGCGCAGGATCATCTCGATGCGCTGTTCAAAGCAGGCGCGCAGTTCTTTTTCATCCGGATGATAGCCTGCGCCGTTGGTATCTTCCCTCTGATCCGGCGCGGCGCAGGTGAGCACGTCCACACTGTACCAATCCGATTCGGGCATCGGCGCGCAATCGTGCGTATCCTCTTTGAATACGACGACGCCGGGGGTATAGATGCAGTCGTCGGTATTTCTGCGGTTCATCGTACGCGCTCTGATCGCCGCGTGGTGCCTCGCGTAAAACGCGCCCGCGGTATCCTGATCGGTCAGGGCAGGGTAGAGGGAACTGATGCGGCAGATGCTTTCTTCCTGTGCCGTGCAGCCGGTAACCACGCCGCCGCCGGGAGATACGGCGGAAGCAAAGTTCAGTACGCATACCCGTTTGCTGCTGCCCGTATAAGCGCGGGCCGCTTCCATGCTGCGGTTCTTGCTGATCTCAACGGCGGCGGGGGCTGCAAAGCGCGGCGCGCCGCAGTCCACGGTTTCGCCTTCCCAGTAAAGCTTCTGCGTTTCTATGCTGTTTCCCACAGCCTGCCTTAAAAACGGGTGCGTACCGCACAGCCGCATGGTGTCCTGAAAAATAAGGATGCGTTCTTCTCTGTTTGCCACGGTCAGTTTCCCTCCTCCGTCTTGTGGGCGTCTTTCAGCGCTTGATAGAAATCAAAAGGAACCTGCAGGTCTCCGTACCCCGTGCCGAGGCATAACGCCGGTTTCACCGCGCCGTGATAATCGGAGCCGCCGCTCTGCAGCAGCCCGTATTTTTGGGCAATGCGTTCCAACGTTTCGGTTTCTTCCGCAGTGAATTCTGAATAGCGCGTTTCCATGCCTTCAAGGCCGCATTCTTTCGCCGCAGGCAGAAACGCTTCCAGCCCGTCAACGTCCAGATTCAGAAACGGGTGCGCCAGTATCGGCGTCGCGCCGCATTTTCTGATAAACCGAATGGTCTCGAACGCGTCTACGCGCCCGAACGAAACGTAATTGCCGGTTTTTTCGCTGAGGAACCTTTTGAATGCGTCGTTGATGGTTGATGCGATTCCTTTGCGAACCAATACCTGCGCCACGTGCGCGCGGTTGAAGCTGTTTGAGTTCGTAATGTCCGCAACCTCTTTAAATGTAATGTCGAGCCCGCGTGCGCGCAGATTCCCGATCAGCATATGGTTGCTTTCCGCTTTTGCCTCCCGCATCGGCTGAACGTACAGGTCGATGCTCTCCCACGTCTCGGGTGGGAAGAACAATCCTACGATATGCAGCTCGGTTTTGCCGTAATCGGTAGAAAACTCACAGCCGGGCACGGTGATCACGGAGCTGTTTTCGCCCGCCTGCATCAGTTCAGGCAGGCCAATGGCAGTGTTATGGTCGGTAAGCGCCATAACGGCAAGCCCGGATCCTTCCGCCAGCCGCACCAGCTCGGTCGGCGTCAGGGAGCCGTCTGAAAAAGTTGAGTGGGTATGAAGATCGCATAACTTCATTTTATGATCCCTCCTTCAGAATAAAAGCGTCAGAAAATCAGGCTGGCCTTGGTATCCCATTTGGAGTAGAGGTGGCCGTTGGGCCGCAGTATCAGATACTTCACAGCGGTCTTCTGCTCCGCTTCTGACATGCAATCCTCGTCCACCACCACAGAGAATCCGTGGTAATCGTATCTGTCGGAGCCGTATTCCAGCGTATCGAGATATTTGCCGTTCGCCTTGATATCACGCTTGAGATCGTCAATAAACTGATAGGTCTTGTCCGTCACGTTTTCCGCGATCCATTTTCCCTGCTCGGTGGCGTCCGCCGGGCTCCACAGCGCGCGGAAAGTGATCTGATCTGCGTCCAGCGCGCCGCAGAGCGAAATGATGCTTTCGGGCTTATATGCGTGGCGCAGCAGGATGCGGTCGTTCATGTTGAGGCAGATACGCAGGTTCATGTTCCGCTTTTTGATCTCCCTGCACAGCGTTTCAAGGCAGAGCGTATCGTCTCTGGTGCGTATCATTTCCCGGTTGCATGCGTCGTCGTCCAGGCAGGCGACGGAAACCGCAACGGTGGTCACCCCGACCGCCTGTTTGAAGAAAGAGAGAAACTCTTCGTCAATAAACGCACCGGTGGTCTGCATTTCGATATTCAGGAACGGGCTGGGCAGGGTTTTATTCACCTCGCTGAACACGCGCAGAAACTCCTTGTTCTGTTGCGGCTCGTTGTTGCCGGTAAGCATGCAGGTGTTGCAGCCGTTTTCTCTCGCGTAGGCGAGCCGTTTGCGCATATCGTCCGAATACGAGGCGTACCCCGTGATGTCGGTAAATAAATCGTCGTAGTCTGCGTTGTGCATTTTGCTGCAGCAGAATTTACAGTCGTTGATGCATTTTTTTGCCGGTACGCATACCGACAGGCTCTGGATCCTCATAGTTTATTACTCCTCTGTTTATATGATACGCTGTTGATTAACAGGCTGTTTGCCTTTATATACAAATCTGGGCCCTTCTTCTCCCACGGTCCCGGTGGGTAAGAACCCGCATTTTTCGAGCACGCGCTGTGAGGCGCGGTTGTCCGGTTCGGTTTCGGCCTCCACCCTTGTTACGCCCGGCTGAGCCAGCGCCCAGTTTACGGCTGCGGCAACGGCTTCGGCGGCATAGCCCTGCCCCTGATATGCGTCCAGTGTGCCGTAACCGATCTCCACGGAGCCGTCTTTGTTGAATCCTTTGAACGAGAGATCTCCCACGTGGGTCCCGTCTTTGAGCCCGACCATCCAGATCGCGTACCACGCCCACTGTTCGGGGCGGTCGATGCAGCCCTGCAGCATCTCGCCGTACGCCTGTATCAGCTCCGGGTCGGTCTGTTTTTCTATATACCGTTCCATTTCTTCGCGCGAGGCGACATGTATTATCAGCCGCGCGGTTTCAAGTGTAAAAAGTGCAGGGGTATTTTCCATAACTGTATCCTTAATGCGCAAATAAACCGGTCAGAGGGATGTGTAGTCCAGCACGTTTTCCAGCAGATCTTTTACGAATCCGCAGCTTGTGTACGCCGCAAATTTCTGATAGCGGTCGTCTTTTCTTTCATCTGCAAAATCACAAATGCTTTTCGCGATGATCACGTGCGGCTTCGGCCCGGACGTGTGGGCTGCTGCGTATGCGACGCCGTAGCCCTCCATTTCAACGCCTTCGGTATCCTGAAAGCTCGTCATGACCTGTTTCTTCAATATGGATTCATTGGCGACTACCGCGGTCCCGCTGGCCAACGGCCCGAAATGAACGTAAAACTCGTTTTTATCACTTTTTATGTATTCCGTTATGCGCTGCAGGTGATCTCCCGTGATCTGAACCGCGGTCGGCCTCGGCTTAAACCCGAGCTCCCCGAATACGATCTCCGCTTCGTTCGGCGAAACAAATTTGCCGTTTGAAAAATTCCATACGCAGTTCGCAAGAAGCACGTCGCCGTATTGCTGCTGGTCCGAACCCTTGATCTCTCCCGTACCGGCCGCGATGCCGGGCATGATCATATATTCCGGTGAAAACAGATAGATCATTTTCATCGTCAGCGTCGCGCTTGCCGTCATACCCATTTCATCCTGCTGCGCGCAGATCACCCTGAGCCGTTTTCCGTCCCTTGTTATGTATGCTTCATAATACGCCTGGTCGTCGTTTTCAACGGTGAAAGCCTTCCAGTCAAACATGCGCATCACGGCGGTTTTTTCCGTTTCGGTAACGAATATCAGCGCGGCAAAGGAATGATAATCACTCATGGTTTTTCTCCTTGAATATTTATTCTGCCTCATAGACAATGCCGTTAACCCCTCAACGGTGAGCAAACGAAAAACACCGTCGATAAAGGCAACAGGGGAGCGGTCAGCGGATCACGGACCGAATAATCATGCTCGCCGCCCCAAGCAGCACAAGAACGGCTCCGATCACGAAAGAAACGGTCGCCCTCTGATGCAGCCTTGCGTACAGCTCCGCCGATCCGTCCATCACACGGTAGTATCCGAACAGATTCAGAGCGGCATATGCAAGGAGTATCACGCCCGCAATTATGATTGCGACGCCGATAATCAGCAGCAGTTTTTTCATGCGCATCACCTGAAAACGATCTTCGCGCCGCCATGATGACGGCGAAAACGAGCGGAACGCCTCTGCGTTCATAATAAGTAATGAAACTTGACAATACGGCGGTCCAAACTGTATAATACAGAAGAATAAACAACGGGGAACAGATAAAAAAATGGAAACGATCAACACGCACCAGCAGTCACGCTATGAGAAATATGAAAAGAACACAGCCGAAAAAGACGTTAAACTCTATGAAGAGGTTTTAAGCGGGTATCGCGGCCG
>JAEEGL012626318.1_pt1 | contig 12311 bp, 11 predicted proteins | sample 9134231 | NCBI WGS metagenome assembly JAEEGL01 (sample SAMN16246548, study PRJNA631951) | gut metagenome | biome: gut microbiome; feature: rumen; material: fiber-attached | host: Bos | place: Iran: Karaj | collected 2018-10 | reverse complement strand
TGCTCGGGCTCATAGTCTCCAGCAACTTCCTCGAGATGTTCATCTTCTGGGAGATAATGGGTCTCTGCTCCTACCTGCTCATCGGATTCTGGTCCTTCAGGCACCCCGAAGGCGACGCCGCCTCCGCCAACGCGGCTTCCGCGGCTAAGAAAGCCTTCCTCGTCACGAGGTTCGGAGACGTATGTCTCATGGGAGGCCTGTTCGTCCTTCTCGGAGCTTTCGGCAGCCTCGATTATCTGGATCTTTTCAACCCCGATAAGATCGCGGCGGTCAACCCCGACACGCTCACGCTCGGAATGCTCCTCTGCTTCGGAGGAGTCATCGGTAAGAGCGCCCAGTTCCCCCTGCACGACTGGCTTCCGGATGCGATGGCCGGTCCTACCACCGTATCGTCTCTGATTCACGCGGCTACGATGGTTAAGGCGGGAGTGTATCTCGTCGCCAGAGGATTCCCTCTGTTCATCCAGAACCCCGATGTCATGCTGTTCGTCGGCATCATCGGAGGATTCACCGCATTCTTCACCGCGACCATGGCTCTCAACAACATGAACATAAAGAGAGTCCTCGCTTACTCCACTCTGTCCCAGCTCGGGTACATGATCATGTCTCTCGGAGCCGGAGGATACCTCTTCGCTCTGGGAATGGATTCCGGAAACGCTGCGCTCATGGCCGCCGGAACCGCCGGATTCGTAGCCGGATGCTTCCACATGATGAACCACGCTTTCTTCAAAGCCCTGCTCTTCATGTGCTCCGGTTCCGTCATCCACGCGGTCGGAACGGAGGACATGCGCCAGATGGGAGGCCTCCGCAAGCAGATGCCGATCACTTCGATCACCATGCTTCTCGGTTCTCTCTCCATCGCGGGATTCCCCTTCTTCAGCGGATTCTGGTCCAAAGATCTCGTTATCGAAGCGGCGTTCGAAGCCGGAGACCATAACATCCTGTTCATGGTGATGTGGGTCCTCGCCATCGTAACCGCGTTCATGACCGCCTTCTACATGTTCCGCATGTGGTTCATGACCTTCTCCGGAGAGAAGGGCCACGCGACTCAGCACGCAGCCGAGCACGGCCACGGCGAGTCCCCCAAGAGCATGACCGTGCCTCTCTGCATCCTTGCAGTATTCGCGGTGTTCAGCGGATTCTTCATAATGTTCGGCCTCGACGGAATGGTGTCCTTCACCGAAGGAATAACCGGATTCATTGTCGGAGGCGGGCACACAGAAGGGTTCGAGTACTTCGAGGAGCTGTTCACCAACCCGTACACCTACCTGACGATCGTTCTGGCTCTCGTCGGAATATTCATCGCCTACCTCATGTACGCGAAGAAGTCCGTCAATCCCGGAAAGTTCAACAGGAACGGAGAGTCTGTTCTTTACAAGATTCTCACCAAGAGATGGGGATTCCCGGATCTCTACAACCAGATCTCCTGGAAGTTCGGATACGGAATCGCGCGCGGAGTAGATTATGTCGACAGGCAGATCGTGGACGGTACCGTAAACGGTCTTTCCGGAGCCGTAGTGGGCGGAGGAGAGGCTGTCAGCAGAGTGCAGACCGGAGACGTGCACGACTACACCTCCGTGGTTCTCCTCGGAATCGCTGTGCTCTCGGTGATATTCATCGCTATCGCAAAAGTACTGGGAGGTATCTGAGATGGATTTCCCTATTCTTTCCCTGCTGATTCTCATTCCGCTCATCGGAGCAGTGATAACGCTGTTCATGGGCGGCACCAGACAGAAGTCCGCTAAGATCACCGCATGCGTGTTCTCCGCCATCACCCTGGTCCTCGCCCTGCTGGTTCTGTTCAGCAGCAGCGACTTCGCCGGAATGTCCGAGAGCTACGAGTGGATAAAGACCGGATTCATAACCATCGGTTTCTCTCTCGAAGTCGACGGGCTCAGCGTTCTGATGGTGTTCCTGACGGCTCTTCTCGTCCTCCTCGTGGTGATATTCTCCGCGGAGGACAAGGAGATCGAAGAGGACAGGCCGAACTACTTCCACACCCTGCTTCTCGCAATGGAAGTGGGTCTGATGGGAGTTTACACGGCTTCCGATTACTTCCTGTTCTACATAATGTGGGAAGTGACCCTCATTCCGATGTACTTCATGATCTCGTGGTACGGAGGACCCCGCAGGCACTATGCGGCTATCAAGTTCTTCATCTACACCCATGTGGCGTCCCTTGTGATGCTCATAGGAATATTCGCTATGGGATTCAAGGCCGCTGAGATAACCGGAGGAAGCATCGACTTCTCGTTCGCTTCCATCGCGGCTGCTATGGAAGGAGCCAACGAAGGATTCCAGGCTCTGGTCTTCGCTCTGCTGTTCTTCGGATTCGCGGTCAAAATGCCTGCGGTTCCGTTCCATACCTGGCTTCCGGACGCGCATACCGAGGCCCCCACCGGAGGATCCGTTCTCCTGGCGGGTGTCATGCTTAAGATGGGTTCCTACGGTATCATCAGAATCTGTCTCGAGGCTCTCCCGAAGGGAGCCGAGTACTGGCAGTGGGTGATCATAATCATCGGACTGGTCTCCATCGTCTACGGCGCGTTCGCATGTATCGCCCAGAAGGATCTCAAGAAGATGGTCGCGTTCTCTTCCATCAGCCATATGGGAATGGTCATGCTCGGAATCGGATGTCTCAGCTACGCGGGAATAACCTTCGCCGTGTTCCAGATGTTCGCCCACGGTCTCATCACCGGCATCCTGTTCATGGTGTGCGGTATGACCGGCCACAAGGTCGGAACCAGAGAGATTCCCCTTCTCGGAGGTCTCGCCGGAAAGATGCCCAAGTACGCTACGTTCATGATGTTCGGATTCATGGCGTCCCTCGGTCTTCCCGGACTCATCGGATTCTGGGGAGAGTTCCCCGTCATATACGCGTTCTACGAGTTCATCGTAGCCAACGACGTTCTGTGGCTTCTCCTGTTCTGCATGCTGTCTCTCATGCTTACCGCGGGATACTACCTGTGGGCTATGCAGAGGACCCTGTTCGGACCCGAGACGACCAAGATCGACCTGACTCATGCCCATGACGTCAGCAAATCCGAGTTCGCCGCTATGGCTGTGCTCTGCGTCCTCGTCGCGTTCTTCGGAATGTGGCCCGATGCGGCTCTCCAGTTCATAGAGCCTTACACTCAGGGCATCGCTGCTCTGTTCGGGGTGATCTGATGGATTTCACTGCAATATTCGGAGATTATACGGCCATCGCACCCATGATCATACTGATCGTGTCCGCCCTCATCCTTCCCGGAGTCCACCTCCTGGGAAAGAGGCACACCGCCACCTGGGCGGTCGCTCTGGTTATGGCTGCCGTTTCGACCGTCATAAACGTCCTCATGCTCACGGACAGCTTCACCGGCTCCGCTCTCGGCATGGTAACTTACGATGCCTACTCCGGACTGATGATCCTTCTGTTCCAGATCGTGCTGCTGCTCGCCGTCATGGTGTCCAACGCCAGCGTGGAGACTACCAGATTCAACGTCGGCGCTTACTATGCGCTGATGACCGCCGCAGCCACGGGTATGATGTTCGTCGCCGGTTCGAAGGATCTCATGATGATCTTCGTCGGCGTCGAGCTTACCAGTATCTCGTCCTATGCTCTTGTGTCAATGAAGAGGAACGACGCGAGGTCCGCGGAAGCCGCCGTGAAATATGTGATAGTCGGAGGAATGTCCACCGCGCTCACGCTTTACGGTATATCCATGCTCTACGGGCTTACCGGCACCACCGAGATCGCCGCGATCGCGCAGACCGCGCAGGTCCAGGGAATCAGCCTGATGTTCGGAATAGCTATGGTCGCCATGATCGCGGGTTACGGCTTCAAGATCGCGGCGGTTCCGTTCCACATGTGGGCGCCCGACGTGTACGAGGGAGCTTCCACTCCCGTCTCGCTGTTCCTCGCCACAGGCTCCAAGAAGATGGGTCTGAGCGTGTTCTTCCAGATCTTCCTGGTGATGTTCGTCGCGGGAACGGCCTGTTCGAAGATCGCGGGACCCGAAATCCAGTACCTGTTCGCGATAATAGCCTCGATCACGATGACCGTAGGAAACATCGTAGCCATCGCCCAGAACAACATCAAGAGAATGCTCGCCTACTCTTCGATAGCCCAGGCGGGTTACATCCTGATCGTTATGGCCGTGATGTCCGAGTACGCTCTCAGCGCGGGTATGTTCCACATGTTCACCCACGTGTTCATGAAAGGCGGAGCGTTCCTCGTCGTCGGCGCGCTGATATGCGTCGGCATCGGAGAGAAGATATCGGACTACAGAGGTCTCGGAAAGAGATCTCCGTTCGCGGCGGCCGCTATGATGCTGTTCCTGTTCTCGCTCGCCGGTATTCCGCCTCTCGCGGGATTCACCTCCAAGTTCTTCCTGTTCTCATCCACCATGGGTGTGGGCACCGAAGCCGGAGTGTCGGCCGACGCGCAGTGGATCTGGCTCGCGTTCATCGCGATCCTCAACTCCGCGATATCTCTGTACTACTACGCGAGAGTCGTCAAGGCTATGTATGTGGACAGAGGCGAGAAGACCGAGAAAGTGAAGATTCCCGCCGCATTCGCGGTCGCCATCGCGATCTGCATCGCCGGAGTCATCGTCCTGGGAGTTTACCCCCAGCTGATATTCGACTTCTGCGAGACGGCGGCTCACACGCTCCTGTTCCCCTGAAACTTTTTCCGAAACCCCTTCCCTCCCTCCGGGGAGGATCTTCTGTTTTTGCTATGTTTTATTGAGGGAACCGCCGGCGCCGTTATCGTCCGGGGTGCCTGAAACTGTATTTTTGAAAAAAGAAGGGCGGCGCGCCTGCCGCCGGGAAAGAGTTTAACCGGATACGGAAGAATTATCCGGAGGTCAGAATCCGCTCGTCAGCATATGAAATACGGTTATCATCAGGAGAACGGAGATTATCGATCCGAAAATAATTCCGAGGACCGCCCCTATCAGCGCTCCGGTCGGCGCGTCGTTCTCCTTATGGTCGCTGTAGATTATCAGAACCGTGATTACGGCGAGAATAAGTCCGATAACGATGTTCAGCACCGATCCCAGAAAAGATACGAGAAACGAGATTCTCATTGCTTTGCTTTTGGACATAGGATCCTTGCTGCCGACGGTTCCCGGAGAACCGAGATCCGCCCCGCATTCCTGACAGTATTTCGCACTGTCGGGATTCTCTTTTCCGCACTGTCTGCAGAACATAGCTTCCGCTTATCTGCGGAATTTATAACGGTATCGGAATTTCTTTCGGAACTCTATACCGGAAGGAATATCCGCGACGGAATCCAGAACGATGGTCGGTTTCACGGCGGATTCCGCGAGATCTTCGCGGGAGGTCTCGCCCGTAAGGACCAGAACGGAATCGGTTCCGGCGCAATCGGCCATCTATATGTCTGTATACAGGCGGTCCCCGACCATAACCGCGGTCGCCGGTTCTATCCCCATGGCTTCCGAGGCCATCTCCAGCATCAGTCTGCCGGGTTTGCCGACTATTTCCGGTTTCGAATCGCACATCTGCTCGAACATTCTGATAAACGGGCCTATATCTATGTCGTAGGAAGTTTCCGTAGGGCATACGTCGTCCGGGTGCGTGGCGATGAATCTGGCCCCGTCCCTGAGCAGTCTGTAGCATGTGTTTATTTTGTCATAGGTGATCGTGCGGTCGAAAGTGAGCAGCACGGTATCTGGATTATCGTAATCTATGTTCAGTCCGGACGCTTCCAGTTCCGCCGAGACCTCCGGGGACGCAACGGGATAAACTCTGGCGTCCGGGTATTTTCCCCTGATATAACGCGAGGAAGCGCCGGCGGACGTGAGGATATTCTCAGCGGATATGCCGAAACCCATGCGGTTCAGTTTTTCGAGATAATAATCGCGGGTGCGGGAGGAGTTGTTGGTGAGGAATACGAAAGGGATGCCGTTTGATTTCAGAAAATCTATGAAATCGTCCGCGCCGGGAATGATATCCATGCCTTTGCAGACGGTTCCGTCCATGTCGATCATGAGCCCTCCGGCTTTCATTTCAGTTCCTCCGCGACTATCCTCATAGTTTCTGCAAGATCCTCTCTGTACTTTCTGTTGTATATGGTCGACGCCGGATGGTAGGCGGGGAGAAACGGTATCTTCTTTCCGTTGATGAAGATCAGAGTGCGCTTGTTCACTATCCTTCCCATGCTTCCCTGATATCCCGTGAGGCTTCTGCAGGCGGATTTTCCCAGACCGACTACCAGAGATGCGTTTTCCAGTTCCGAGCACAGGAAGCGGCGGCAGGAATCCATCTCCTCGTCGGTGGGATCTCTGTTTCCCGGGGGTCTGCATTTCACGGTGTTCGTGATAAGAACGTCCTTGCGGCTGAATCCGGCCTCCTCCATCATCGCGGTCAGTATTTTTCCGGATTTTCCGACGAAAGGCTTTCCCTGGAGATCTTCGGTCTCTCCCGGAGCCTCCCCGACGAAGATTATTTTCGAATCCGGATCTCCGTCCGGGAGAACGATGTTCGTGCGGCCTTCGCACAGATCGCACAGTCTGCAGTCGGGATCCGGCCTCATTTTTCCATCACGAGCTCGGAAGCTTTGACGAGGGGATGGAAATCCACTCCCGCATCGGCCAGATTCTCTCTTCCTCCGCCTTCGCGGTCTATGACGGATATGACGTCCGTTACGGAGGCTCCGGCGCTTCTGAGGGTCTCTATGGCCTTTATGCTAGAGCCGGCAGTTGTTATCACATCTTCGACAACCAGAACCCTGTCTCCGCTCTCCAGATCCCCCTCTATGAGTTTTCCGGTTCCGTGATCCTTCTTCTCTTTGCGGATCATCACATACGGTATGCCTGTGGCGAGGGAAAGGGCGGCGGCGAGAGGCACGGATCCTAGAACCACTCCCGCGATTCTGTCGGGCTTCAGGCCGAGGCTCTGCATCTTCAGGGCCATCAGCTGGGAGATCAGACGCAGGACCCGGGGGTTCGTGCTGGCTTTTTTGATATCTATGTAATAATCGCTCTCCGCTCCGGACGCTAGGGTGAATTTTCCGAACTGGAGGGCTCCGCAGTCTTTCAAAGCATCAGTAAGTTCCGTCATACGATCGCCATGGTTCCTTCTTTAAGCCGGCTTTATAGCCGATGATATTCACTGCGCGGTGGATCGCGAACATTATCACGATGATGAAGATAAACGCCGCCAGATTCCATCCTTCGAAATAGGTGCTGTAAATCCAGTCCGGGAAGAACAGGGCGGTGAGCAGAAACGCTCCGGCTACGAAATCGTACTGATCCAGGACGGGGGCCTTCTCCCCTCTCTCCAGTCCTATTCTTCTCTTAATGAACGCTCCGCAGAGGTCTCCGAAAACGGCTCCGAATGCGAGACAGGATATTATTCCGACGTTGCCCCAGAACTCCCCGTAGCCCCAGGTTCCGGAGGAATCCCAGATCAGGGATATCCCGATAAGGACGAGCCCGAAGGCTATTCCGGAAAAGGCTCCTCCGAACAGTCCTCTCCACGATTTTCCGTCTCCGAATATGCGTTTTCCTTTCCAGGTTCTCCCGAAATCGATCTTCGTTCCGCCTCCGAATACAACGGCCGCGGAGTTCGGGATCATGGCCGGGAGAAACAGCCAGAGTCCGGTGAACATTATTGCGATGAGTTCTAACAGATCCACGCTTCGGGTATATGGTGATCGGTTAAACCTTTTTTCAGAAGGGGGCGGAGGGAACCGCCCCGTAAACCGTTTAATCGTCTGTGTAGATGATTTCGCAGCCGTTCGGGAAGGCTCCCCTGCCGACGCTGGTCGAACGGGAAATCTTCGCGGTTCTGAGGGAGCTGCACCCGTTGAACGCGGATTCGTCGAGGCTCTTCAGCGACGGGGGGAATTCCACCGACGTGAGAGACTTGCATCCGAGGAATGCGAAACTGCCGATGCTCTGGACGGATCCGGAGATGTCAATATGCTTCAGGGAGCCGCATCCCGCGAAGGCTTTGTGCTCGATGCTCGTCACCGATTCCGACAAGGATACCGAGGAGAGGGAGGAGCACGCTTCGAACGTATTCTCCCGGATCGCGGAGAGTTTAGCGGGTATTTTTACCGAGACAAGGGATTTGCATCCGCTGAAGGCGCTTTTGCCCAGATAGGTGATGCTGTCGGGAAGCTCCGCCGAGGACAGGGATCTGCAGCCTTCGAACGCGTAATCCCCTATGTCCGTCACCGATTCGGGAATAATTATCGAGGAAACCGCCGAGCATCCTTTGAACGCGCCTCCGAGGACGGACGTCACCGTTCCGGGGATGCTGTACGGACGGATGTGATCGCTGTTTTTTCTCTCCGGGAATCTGATGAGCTTCGTCTTCCCCTTATCGAAGAGGACTCCGTCCTCCGAAGAGTACGAGGGATTGTTCTCGTCCACGGTTATGGATTCCAGAAGATCGCATCCGGAGAAAGCGGCCTTGCCTATGGTCTTCACGGACGAGGGTACGGAGACCGAGGTGAGAGCGGGAAATCCTTTGAACGCGTCGTCGTCTATCTCAGTCACCGATTCCAGTATGGTTACGGACCTCAGAAGCTTGCACGAGGAGAACTCTTTCATCACTGCGGCGGATCCGGGAACAGTGATCGACGACAGAGAGGCGCACCAGTCGAACGCCCCGCTGCCGAGGCTCACCAGAGACGGAGGGAGCCTCACGGAATTCAGGGATTTGCATCCGAAGAACGCTTTGGATCCTATCCTGCTGACGGAGTCGGGAATATCGACGGAGGAAAGGGATTTGCATCCGACGAACGCCTCGTCTCCGATATTCGTAACGGAATCCGGGATGTTGATCGCGTAAAGGGAAACGCATCCCTTGAACGCCTGTTTCTCGATCGACGCGATCGACTTCGGAATCTCGATGTTCTTCAGAACCTCGCAGTCCGCGAAGGCTCCGGAGTCGATGACGGTTACGGAATCGGGTATGGAAAACGATTCGAGGGATTTGCATCCGGAGAACGCGTCCTTTCCGATGGTTTTGATGGAATTGCCGAGTTCGATCGATTTCAGCGATTCGCAGTCCGCGAAGGCATCCGCGTCTATCGCCGTCACGGCCGCCGGGATTTTTATCGATTTAAGGGATTTGCATCCTTTGAAGGCCCCCCTCTCTATTATCCTCACCGATTCCGGAAGTTCCAGGGACTCCAGGGATTTGCATCCTTTGAATGCCCCCTTTCCAATGCTGGTTACGGTATCCGGGATGGTTACGGACACCAGAGAAGAGCATCCGGAGAAAGCCGAATCATCTATCCACTGCACCGGAATGTCGTTATAGGTGTCCGGAATCGTTATGCTGGTCTCTTTTCCCTTATATCCGCAGACCGCGGCTATTCCTTTGGTGACGCTGAACGAGAGCTCCCCGGGCTGGCCGTCCGGCCCCTCCGTTTTTCTGAATCTGTCAAACAGCATGATATCTGCTCGCGTATCGTCTTCGTAATAAAAATAAACGGTGATTCCCCGGAAACCAGCGCGGCGATACAAGGTATTTAATCCCGGACCGGATCGTACGGGGCGCTGATTCAAATGCTGGTTCTGGACAGTTCCGCCTTTTTTTCGATGGACGGGCTTCCCGGCGAGGATTACGTCTGCCCCCCGGGAGTCATCAGGGAATGGGAGAAGTATAACGATCCGCGTCTGCAGCTGTGGGACATAAACGTGAGGGAATGCTCCGCAGGATCCCTGAAGCTCGTCGAAGAGGCCGCCCGCGGAACCGGCGATTCCGGGAGGCTCTCCCCAGTGGACATGACGGTTCTCGCTCTCGCTCTGGACACGGGAGGGACGATATGGTCCGACGATTACTCCATCCAGAACGTCGCGTCGGCGATGGGGATAGGATTCCGCCCGGTCGGGGAGAGGGGGATAAAGAAAACTCTCAGGTGGGAGTTCAGATGCAAGGGGTGCGGAAGGCGCTTCGAGAAGAAATATCCGGAGTGCCCCGTGTGCGGAACCGCGCTGGGCTCCGTCAGGAAAAGGTAATCACGGGAAGAGGCTCTGGCACCTGATCAGTTTGTTCAGCCTGCGTTTTCCCAGGATCGCCATGCACATGGACGTGGTGGTTTCGGTCCTGAACGCGAAAGTGTCCGCCAGCTTCTTGTTGAACGCGGCGGTTTTAAGCGGCTTCTCCATGACGGATCTCCATTGTTTTTCATATTCCGCGAGATCGGTTCCGTTCTTCACGTTTCCGGCCGCGGCGATTCCCCCGATGCGGCCGGCGATCATAGCCAGAGGTATTCCTCCTCCGTTGACGGAGCTCACCTGGCCCGCGGAATCGCCGATGAGCATGCCGTTTCCGGATACCGTTTTATCTATGGGGCTCTCGCTCGGCACGGATTTCCCGAAGACTCTGCTGTGTTCCGGGAATCCGCGCTTGTCCGCGAATCTTCTGAAGTACTCGGTTACGGCGGCGTCGGAGAATCTGGGCGAGCATCCGACCCCGACGTTGGCGCGCCCGTCCTTCGGGATTATCCAGCTGTAAGCTCCGGGAGCGAGATCCCCGAAATACATGTACAGGTAGGGTTCGAAGTCTCCTTTAACCTGAGCAGTGACCGCGGGATACGGGCGCCTGTTGCGGCTGAGGCCGAGACTTCTGGCTACGCGGGATCCGGGACCGTCCGCGCCGATTATTACCTTATATTTAATTTCGCCGCGGGAAGTCAGCGCCGCGCCGTTCTCTATCTTGTCGAAAGAGCATCTGTTTATGAGCTCCGCTCCCTCTTTCACGGCCCGGTCGGCGAGATATCTGTCGAAGATATCGCGGTCGACGGTATATCCGGGCATATCGAGAAGAGTGACTTTTCCTTTCGGGTTCACCAGTTTTATGCCGAGGGTCTCCCTGCAAACCAGCCTGTCCGGGATGTCGAAAAGGGAATCCTCGTCTCTGAGATTGGGAAACATTTTGACGATCTCCCCGTTCGAGGGCATGTACTCCCCGCATCTGACCGGGGTTCCGACTTCGGAGCGTCTTTCAATCATCAGCACTCTGGCGCCGGCTCTCGCCGCATACATCGCCGCGGTGCTTCCCGCGGGTCCGGATCCGACCACCAGAACATCCGTCTCCAAGGCATCGGACATGTTCTCACCTTTTTCTGGATACGACGTAATCGGCAAGGTTCAGAAGAGAGGTCTTGTAGACGGAGTCGGGGATGTCGCCGAGGAATTTTTTGGCGGAAGAGGAGATCTCGCACGCTTTTTTGTAGCATCTGTCGAGGGAATCCGTTTTCTTGATCAGCTCCAGCGCTTTTCTGACGCTTTCGAGGGAAGCTTCCGGCTCTTCGAAAATATCCTGCAGCTCTTTTCCGTAAACGGGATCCTGCATAGCGTAAATGGTCGGGAGAGTGGGCTTTCCCTCGAGGAGATCCGTACCGATGAGTTTTCCGGTCTTTTCCGGATCGCCGCTGACGTCCAGCATATCGTCTATGATCTGGAACGCGAGACCGAGATGGAAAGAATTCTCTCCGAGAGCATGGATTTCTTCCGGAGATCCGCCTCCGGTGAACGCTCCGGATTTCGCGCACGCTTCGAAAATTTTAGCGGTCTTTCCGGAAATGATCTTCATGTAATGATCTTCGGTGACTCCGGAAGCGTGTTCGTAATCTTTCTGGACGAATTCCCCGGATCCCATGGCCGCGGATGCTTCGATTATATACCCCACGACTTCCGGGCCGACGTTTTTGAGAAGATCGAAACCCATGGAAAACATGACGTCGCCCGCGATTATCGCTTTGGTCATGGTGTATTTCTTGTGCAGTGTTTTCCTTCCGCGTCTGATTTCGCCCTGATCGTTTATATCGTCGTGAATGAGCGAAGCGCTGTGGACGATTTCGAAAGCGGAACCGACGGACACCGGAGTCCTCTGGTCTTTTCCTCCGCATGCATAGTAGGAAAGAATGCACAGGGAAGGCCTCAGCCTCTTTCCGCCGGACGCTATGACATACTGGCACATCTCTGTCAGTTCCTTGTTCTCGAACTGAAGCGTCTTCATCATCAGCCTTTCGCATTCGGCCAGGTCACTGTCAATACAGGAGTGCCAAGGACTATCCATCAGACCCACATCGGCGGACACTACTTAATTATTCCTTTATTGCGGGAGTAAACTCCAGTTTTCCGGTTTGTTTATGAACGCAGGCCGGGCAGAAACAGATGCCGGTGTGAAACGGCGGTATTCCGTCAACGTCGGCATAACGCGGGGCTCGCCATATGTGAAAAGGAACGAAACAGCCGATCTGGAGCATCGATCCCGCGTAATTCCCTCCGGGGAGAAAAACCAATTAAATATGTTTATTATAATACCGCAACAACTGTAACTGT
>JAEEGL011910852.1_pt1 | contig 12311 bp, 10 predicted proteins | sample 9134231 | NCBI WGS metagenome assembly JAEEGL01 (sample SAMN16246548, study PRJNA631951) | gut metagenome | biome: gut microbiome; feature: rumen; material: fiber-attached | host: Bos | place: Iran: Karaj | collected 2018-10 | reverse complement strand
CATCCTCAGCACACACCAGGTAACCAGTTTTGTCTTCTGTGCATTGTTTTGTGCCTGGTTTACAGGCATTCGTATCAGTAGCCTGCTGGCATACGCCATCCTCACATTCTTGTTCCTGAGTACACTTTTGAACTTCGCCCCACGTCCCATGCTCAGCACACACCTGGTAACCAGTTTTGTCTTCTGTGCATTGTTTTGTGCCTGGTTTACAGGCATTTGTATCAGTAGCCTGCTGGCATACGCCATCCTCACATTCTTGTTCCTGAGTACACTTTTGAACTTCGCCCCACGTTTCATCCTCAGTGCACACTTGAAAGCCAGTTTTGTCTTCTGTGCATTGTTTTGCGCCTGGTTTACATAAACCAGAAAGATCAGAAGCTTTTTCTTGACAACCAGCACATAAACTTCCAATTAAGATGCCTGCTATCCAAAATTTATCGATATTCATGGTGTAACACCTCCTTGAAAATTCTGCTCATGATTAAGCTGATTAAGTCCGTAACAGAAAGTAATTGACTGGCAATTCTTAGAGTTGGATTGAGCTGTAACGACGTGCAATCGAGTGAATTGATGTCACGGCTCACCGGCCTAACATGCTTTATGTCTGTCTCTTCTCGAGCTTCGCGCAGCGCAACCTCCAGAAGATCCCGATTACCATCCGAATGACCACCAGTCCATGACCAGGAATTGTAAATATAATAATAAACCATTAACACGCGTGTGCGCCTGCTGTTCACGATCCATGAGGAGGAGGTCATATGGATAGTGTAAATAAAAAATGCTTAAAAATTCAGTGCACAAAAATATCAAAAATCGTCCGTATCGTTGCTTGACTTACTGAGTCAGCAACGATGGATTCTAACTGAGGGTAACATGAACATTGAAGCAAGTAAAGAAAGATTGTCGCCAGCAACTTCGGTTGCGTTGTCGCCAGAACTGTTTGAGGCACTTTCGAAGTCCACTTGATAAGAAATGTTCGGGTAGAAGACCGGCAGACTTTGGGAGACGAGTTAAAAGAAATCTGATACGCATCCTATAAATCTAAGGCATTACGCAGAGCAAACAAGATTTACAACAAATACCACAAGAATTTCCTGCAGCAATGACACGCCTTAAATTAGGTATACACGACACACTGACTTTTTTAGACTTTCCTGAGTATTCACCTAAAAAAATCTCAACCTCAAACGTGCTTGAACGACTCAATAAGGAATTTCGTAGACGTTGCAAGTCTATCGGAGTTTTCCCGAACGTCCAGTCATGCTTGATGTTGTTCACTCTGTATGCTATTAAATATGCCGACAGTTGGGAGGAATCTCGGCACAAATCGCCGATTCGCCGGAGGACTTCTAAACAAATCCATTTACACTATCGCGTCTGCCCCCCGGCGAAAAAATATATTAATATAATATTTATTTCTGACCTTTCCTGACCCATTTGCGGCGGCCGGCGGGACGTTTGAACAGGACTTTGATGGGTGTGCCTTCGAAACCGTAGTAGGCGCGGATTTGATTGATCAAATAGCGTTTGTAGTCGGTGGGGACGATTTCCGGGGCGTTGACCTGAAGTACAAACGTGGGTGGGCGGATGGCGACCTGCTGTGCGAAATAGAATTTGAGGTTGCGGCTTCCGACCGTCGGCGGGTTGTGCTGTTCGAGAATTCTTCGGAAAACGCGGTTGAGTTCGCCGGTGGAGACGCGGGAACTGGCCGTGGTGTAGAGTTTTTTGGCGATGTCGAGGATTTTGTTTGTTCTCTGGCCGGTCAGCGCACTGATGGTGAAGACGGGAACGTGATCGATGAAGGAGAGGCGTTCGCGTGCGGCTTTGATATGATCTGCGGCGGAACGGTCAGTTTTGTTCGCGATGGCGTCCCATTTGTTGAGCAGGACGGCGATTGCGCATCCGCGTTCAATGGCGAGTGATGCGATTTTGAGATCCTGTTCGGTGACGCCGGTTTGAGCGTCGACGACGAGGAGTACGACATCGGCGCGTTCGACGGCATCGAGAGCCTTGATGATGGAAAACTTTTCGATGCGCTGGCTGATTGCGCTTTTGCGGCGGATACCTGCGGTATCGATGAGGACGTATTGCTGTCCGTCGGGCCCTTCGAGTTCGGAATCGATGGTATCGCGCGTGGTGCCTGCGATATCTGCGGTCAGGAGTCTCGTGTATCCGAGCAGACGGTTGATGAGCGTGGATTTTCCGGTATTTGGTTTTCCGAGGACTGCGACATAGATGGTTTCGTGCAGGACGCGTTCTGCGAGTGCGTCGGCATCCGAAGCCGTGGAAGGGACTTCGTAGAGATCGAGATCTTCCCGGGTCTGGTATTGATCCGGCTGTTCCTGTTCGAAATCCGAATCTTCGTCGCCGACTTCGGTATCTTCGTCATCTTCATCGTCGAATTGCCGATCGTCTTCATCTTCGTCAAATTCGTCTTCATCCATGGATTCGCCGTCGAATTCATCGGGGAGAGAATGGTCTGGATATTCTCCGAATTCCCTGACGTATTCTTCGGTGAATTCGCCGAAATCGTTGTCGATCACGAATTTGGCGCGTTTATTGTCTTCGGTGTCATTCTTGGGGAAGTCCTGGGTGACGGCATCGACGAGTTCGGGGAAATTGAACCCGTGTTCAGCGGAGACCGGGAACATTTCATCGAAAGCGAGTTCGTAGAATTCGTAAGAGAGTTCGATGAGCTTGGGCTGGTCGATTTTATTGACGACGAGGATGATGCGTTTGCTGGATCGTCTGAGGATTTCTGCGATTTGCTGGTCTGCGGGGAGCATACCTGCGCGAGAGTCGACGACGAATAGGATGACATCGGCCTCTTCGACGGCGAGTTTTGCCTGAATTCTCATTTGTTCGAGGAGGATGTCGGTGGATTCTGGTTCGAAGCCGCCGGTATCAATGACGGTGAATCTGCAGTCATTCCAGTGGGCGGTACCGTAGTTCCGGTCTCTTGTGACGCCGGGAGTATTTTCGACGATGGCCATTCTTGAGCGAACGAACCTGTTGAAAAGTCTTGATTTGCCGACATTTGGCCGTCCGACGAGAGCAACGACGGGGAGTCTTTCTTTCATTTTATTTATCTTCCTCAAGGTATCCGAAGGATTTTAGATCTTTGGGATTTTCGCTCCAGTCCTCTTTGACTTTGACGACGAGCTCGAGCTGGATATTTGCGCCGAGAGCGTCAGCGAGCTGGGATCTGGCTTCGATTCCGAGCTGTTTGATGGCAGCGCCTTTTTTTCCGACGAAGATGGCTTTCTGGCTTTCTCTTTCGACGTAGATGGTTGCTTTGATTTCGATGCGGTTGCTGGCGCGCATGGATTTGAAATCATCGATTTCGACGGCGGCGGAGTAGGGGAGTTCCTTGCTCATTTGCCGATAAATGACTTCGCGTATGGTTTCGGAGGCCAGGAATCGTTCGGATTGATCGGTGTAGAATTCTTTTGGATAGAGAGCGTCCTGAACGGGGAGATATTTTTCGATGGCGTCGAGGAGCGTTGGGAATTCTTTCTTTTTACGGGCGCTGACGGCGACGATTTCGCTGAAAGGATAGGCTTTGCTGTAGGCATCGATGATGGGGAGCAGCGCCGAAGGATCCTTGAGCATATCGAGTTTATTGATGGCGAGGATTGTGGGACGTCCTGCTTTTTGGAGCGCCTCGATGAGATTCTGTTCGATTTCCTGGATCTCGCCTTTAGGCGTGAGGGCGTGTGCAGCATCGATGAGCATGAGTACGCAGTCTGCATCCCCGAGCGTCGAGAGTGCGTTCTGAATCATGACCTGATTGAGCGTTCTTTTGAGCCACAGATGGAGTCCCGGGGTGTCGATAAAGACGATTTGAGCATTTTTGCGATTGACAATTCCGCGAATTTTATCGCGCGTCGTCTGGGCTTTGGAGCTCGTGATGCTGACACGTTCACCTGTTAGAGCATTGACCAGGGTAGATTTTCCGGCGTTTGTGCGACCGACGAGCGCGACAAACCCGCAACGAAAACTCGGCATAGAGAGGACCTTATATGGTTTGGAGAGACGAGCTGGCCGCCCGTCATTACTTGGATTGAGTAATCAGAGACGAGCGGAACGCACGTCTTTACCGGGAACGTAGGCTAATAGAACGCCCCCATTTGAGGGGGCGCATGATTATGAAGCGTTCTGGAAGAACCTGAGGTCGGGAGCGTGTTCCTTGAGGACGACGCCTTCATCGATGATGACTTCGCAAACGCCGTTCATGGACGGGACTTCGTACATGACATCGAGCATGACTTCTTCGATGATGGAGCGCAGACCTCTTGCGCCGCTCTTTCTGCGGATGGCTTCGCGAACGATGGCTTTTCTTGCGTCTTCAGTGACGGTGAGCTTGATATTGTCGAGTTCAAAGAGGCGTTCGTACTGCCGCAGGATGCTGTTTTTGGGTTTCCACATGATATCGAGCAAAGCGGCTTCATCGAGGTCATCGAGCGTGACGATGATGGGGATACGTCCCATGAATTCGGGGATGAGACCGTATTTAATGACATCGATGGTTTCGACTTGTCTTCGGAGTTCGACATCATTGTCGGTTGTTTTGGCGACGGGTTCGTTGTGGAATCCGAGGCCGCTGACACCGATTCGGTTTTGCACGATGCTTCCGATATTGTTGAATGCGCCGGAGAAAATGAACAGGATATTGGTGGTATCGACCTGAATGACATCCTGCTGCGGTCGATTTTTGGCGCTGTCCGGAGTGAATGTGACGGAACCTGACTCAATCATTTTGAGCAAGGCCTGCTGAACACCTTCGCCGCCGACATCACGTCCTTTGTCGCCGCGCGTTGCGATTTTATCAATTTCGTCGACGCAGACGATACCTTTGGAAGTGCGTTCGATATTTTTTCCGGCAGCGATCCATAAATTTTTGATGATATTTTCGACGTCTTCGCCAACGTATCCTGCTTCGGTCAATGTGGTGGCGTCAGCGACAGTAAAGGGTACGTTGAGGAGTTTTGCGATACTCTGCGCGATGAGGGTTTTACCGCATCCGGTTGGTCCCATCATGAGAATATTGCCTTTTGTGAGCTGGACATCGTCATCCTTGTCCGTATGAATATTCTCGATGCGTTTATAATGGTTGTAGATGGCGACGCTCATAGCGACTTTTGCGCGATCCTGCCCGATGACATGATCGTCGAGGAAGGCTTTAATTTTTGAAGGCCTCATATCGGCAGCGGAGACTGTGATTTCTTTTTCTTCGGCAGCCTTGCTTTCTTCCTGCATGAGCATTCCCATGCATTTCATGGTGCATTCGTCACAAATGCAAACGCCTTCATTGGGTGTGTCTTTACGGAAAACGAGTTTCCGGACTTCTTTTTCTTCCTTGCCGCAAAAAGAGCAGCGAATTTTTTTACTGGCCATAAAATGATTAAAGAACTCTATCGGGAAACGAAAAAAGACTGTTCTGCGATGGGAAATCCATGCAGAACACTGGTTACGTGAAATTTTTTACGATCAGCACGCCGATGAGAATGAGGAACAAAATGGCGACAATGGATCCACCGATGATGATATTTCGACGCTGTTTTTCCCTTTTGGGCGGCATGTTGAACTGGATTTGCTGGTTATTGTTTGAGCTGGTACGGCGGGGTTGTGCAGCGGCGATAGGCTGAGATGTAATGTCTGCAACGGGATCCGGAGCTTGTCGAGCCATGGATTGTGCCGCCAATGGTGATATGGGCTGTGGCGCAGGTTTTGGCTGAGCATTGTAATTGTCCTGCTGCATTGATTGAGCTGCCGGCGCAGCAGCGGGCTGTTGTTCTTCGGATTTGGCATAAGGGATCTGCTGATACCCGGAAGATGAGGGGATCGGCGGCTGTGAATGCCTCATCATCTGCTGCGCAGGTTGTGGTACAGCTGCCGGCACAGATTGTCTTTGATTGCTGTAATTGGCCTGCTGCTGATAGGGTGCAGCTGCCTGAGCCTGTCCTCCGTATGGATTTTGGGCACGATTGTTCATCGCGGAGGCGTAGGGATTTTGGGCGCGATTGTTCATCGCGGAGGCGTAAGGGTTCTGCGCAGGGTTACTCATTGCAGAGGCGTAGGGATTCTGCGCAGGGTTGTTCATCGCAGAAGCATAGGGATTTTGTGCTGCACGGCTTCCGGAGCCATAGGAATTGTACGATGGCCCATAATTTTGCTGTATGGGTTGGGGGGCGGCTGCCGGCACGCTGACTTGCTGCTGGCGATGCGAGATGACAGGCTGGCGCGAGGCAGATTCGGGCAGGAAATACTGTATGACAGCCTGAATATCGTCCGGAATCCGATAATTCATTATTCTCGGATCATTGATGAATGCGAAATACGATTCTTCAAATTCATCGAATTCCAGTTCTTCTCCGTTTTCGTTGAAAATTTTTGGCGCTTTTATGGGCTGATTTTGTCGGAGATCTTCAGTGAACAGCAGGACACTCTGTTCGTCCCCTGTATCGGGATGAACATAGGGGGCATAGAAGCTGTGAATGAATGCATCTGAAGCAAAATTGGTCACCATATTGGCTTGCGACACTACAGAAGGTGAGCACCGGAGCAATATGACGACAATCCCCAAAGCCTGTATCTGATTGAGCCAGTTCACCCAGTCACGTACACCGCACGAATTGATGCGCTCAATTTCTGCCATATCGATGAGGAGAAGGCGTCCCTGGATCTGCGAGAGCAGATTGGCGAGGAGGTTGTCTTCATCCAGGATACCTTTCAGTTTTAAGTACGTATAGCCATTACCGGCCTGGAGCGTTGGGATAAATTTGCTTTCCATTATGAAAACTCAGAAAATATGCGCATGAATGACCACCCTGCGAACAAGGCTTTGCTTTATGCTACCACGAATTCTTAATGACTACACGAAAAATAAGGACATATCCATCATTAATCCCTTCGCCGGAGTGCAGCGACGGTTTCGAGATGCGCAGTCTGCGGCAGCATATCGACGGGCTGAATGGAGACGATTTCATATCCATCGTATTGAAATTTCAGGAGATCTTCTGCAAGGGATTCCGGATTGCAGGAAACATAGATAATGGTTTTAAGTCCGATGCGCATAATCTGGCGATACGCGGTGGGCAGCAATCCCCGTCTCGGGGGATCGACGACGAGCAGCCAGTCAGAGAAATGAGCGTTGGCATCCAGAAGTGATTTGAGGATTTCGGCGGTATCTCCTGCGTAGAATTCAATCTGGTTTTCGAGGCCATTATTTCTGGCGTTTTCACGTGCATTTTCGATGGCCTGTTTTTCGATATCAATCGCGATGGCTTTGTGACCGTGGCGTGCGAAACTCAGTGCGATGGTGCCAGTTCCGCAATAGAGGTCGAGCATTGCAGTATCCGGCGTCATATATGGGGCAGCCTGATTGAGGACGACCTGATAGAGCCGTTCGGCCTGGATCGTATTGGGCTGGAAAAAGGCTCTGGGCAGGATTTCATAATGCAGGGCATGTTCTTCGTCCGGCATGAGCATTTTTTCTTTCAGGACTGGGGGGCCGAATATCAGGTAATCATCGAGTCTTGTCTGATGTCCTTTTTGTGCGGTAACGGCAGTCCAATAGAACGTATCGATGGGGCAGCTGAGGTTTTTAAGGACATGACTGACATAATGATCGATGACTTCCCTTGCAGGCATGGAGCCGTTTGCGGTCTGAACCGTTTCGCATCCGGAAGTGGTGAGGATGAGCATATTCGTACCGGTTCGTTTGCCTTCGCGCAGCGAAAGGAGTCGAAGGAAGCCGGAGTTTTCTCGGAAGACATAGTAGGGAATGCCGAACGATTTCATCCATTCGGTCGTTTTTTGTGCCAGTTCCGGTAAAAGCGGCGAAATCATATCGCACCATTTCATCTGAATGACTTCGTGTTTGAATCCGGAGGGGTGAAGGCCGAGTCCCGGTTCATTTCCGCCGTCGGGTCCGAAAGTCAGTTCCATTTTATTGCGGTAATAATTCTGAGTCAGACACGGCAATATCGGTGATACGGGCGTTTTGATTCCTTTTTTCCGGAGCAGTCTTTCGAGGATGCCCTGTTTTATCTGGCACTGCGTTTCGTAGGAAAACTCCCGCAGTGTGCATCCGCCGCATCCATTGTCCTTGCATGTTCTGACGCCTGCGTGCGGGCAGTCGAGTGGTTTTCGGGCATATTTCTGACTTTTGAGCTCAATGAGTGCGCACTGCAGCCTGGAATCCTCAATTCTTCTGCCTTCGACGACTGCGACATCGCCGGGAATTGTACCGCGCGCCTCCACTTCGATGAGGTGATTGGTTTCATCATAAAAGCTGCCTCGTCCCCAACCGCGCGAACAGATGTCGTCGAATTGAATTTCAAATCTTTGCAGGATGTAGTTTTGCAGACGATGGCGCTTTGACATGATTTCTCCTTGAAATACGTTACATCGTTCCGATTCGGACCGGGGGATCTTTTTTATCTGGCTGACTGTATTTTGACAAGAGATTTGGGGAACCGGGAGCGGCGCAGCCATCGCCCATGCGACATGGGCATTTGATACATCTGTATTTTCTTTTTTGTTTTGGGCCGGCGGCTATTGGTCCTGCGGCCAATACGCCTGCCGGTTTTGCGCTATTTCGCTGGGCTGCAGCTCAATACGCGCAAAAAAGCCTATGGATTGTGTTGGAACAAGTCTTTCCGGATCCCGGTTGAATGTCGAACCGCTGTTGGGATATGTGAAAGAATGATGCTGTCGTGAGGATGGTATTAAAATCGAATACCCTGATTGTCGAAAACACGTTATAAGAGCATGCTCGCTTTTGGGCGCAAAGAGGATATTAATGTTGAATTCGCATACATCACGCGGCTTTTCGAAACTGCATGCCATATTTTTGACCGTGACGGGACTTTTCTGTTTGTTCTGTCTGGTGTTAAGTGCGCTGATGCCGCGCGTGAATTTTGAGATAGGAGCGCAGACGACAGCCGAGGGGAATGGTGTCGTCGTCAAGCGCGTTTTTTCGTCGGTGGACGATATTCAGCCTGGAGACATCATCGAGGCGGTTTCGGGCAAGCCCGTTCAGACGAAGACTGCATTTTATTTTCAGCTGCTTCATGAATCAGATTCGGCCGATTTGACGATTCGCCGGACTGGAAATCGTTTTCAGCGCCCGGTCCAGGCTTCAGATTTTGCGCACGGAGCGATTCCCGTCGGGCTTCATTCGACGGACAAACCGATTTTGATTGCGAACGATGATGGTGGTTATTCACCGCTGGAGGGCGTCGATTTTCAGGCACTTCAGGGCATTCTGGAATCCAAATCCGGTGCAGTGTCTGTCGTTTTCAGGCGTCAGGAAGAGATCGTCAATGCGACAGTGGAACTTCGCAGTGCGGCAGGACGCACCTTTGGCTGTTCGTTGATTCTGGTGCTTTTTGCCCTGATGGGGCTCGTTGCCTGGAAGAGCACGCAGGTCAACCGCAGGCGAAACTATGTCTGGTCGAATCTCGTTCTGGGGCTTGGATGTGTCGGGCTCATGACGCTTGGCCTCTGGCCGGTTTTGAGCTGTATTCCGATCGTGCTGATGTTCGGAATGATTGGATTGACGATGTTTAAAGTCGTGGATCTGGATTATCATTTTGTAAGCAATCGATCGGGGAAGAAAGTTGAGCCGTGGATAAGAATTGCCTGTTTTGCAGGTCCCTGCGCGACGTTGCTCCTTCCGATATGGCTGTGCATCTGTGAAATGCCGGTATTATGGGGTGGAAACATCGATTCGAATTTCGATTTGAAGCCGGATACTTTTTCATTTCTGCCGATGCTGTGGGCCATCATCTATACCTTTATTGATGGCGTGATATGCCTCGTTCGGCGTCATCGCAATCCTGGAACTCCGATTCAGCCCTATGAGCTTGGAGTCGGAACGGCGTGTGTGCTCTCGATTTTTGTCTTTGCTCTGCTTCGCAGCGACATGATGGGGGCACAGTGGTTTTTGATGGGCATGATCCTGGTTCAGAGCCTGGGCAATGTTCTTCCCTTTATTACCCAGAATGCTCAGGGCAATACGGAGCGTCTGGACAATCCGATGTTTTCGATAGCTCCGGTCAGGAAAATACTGGACAAAGCTCATGAATTGCTCGGCGATGAGTGGCTGATTCAGATTGCGATTGATCGTCCTGCCCCCAAGCATCTTGTGTCGCTCGTGCGTTCGGATGATGAGGGTGCCATCAGCGGGCTGGAAGTCAATGTACTTTCGACGCCGTGGCGTGATTTTCTCGAGGTTTTCCGTATTGAAGGCGGCTGTATTACGGGTGAATCCGTGGAACGTGATCCCAGGGATCCTGTTGCAGGGATTGCAGAAAGACTTGGCATTGTCATCGCGCTTCCGATTGCCGACAATGTTGCGGGTACTTTGACGAGTCTGACATTCCTGGTCAGCGTTGCGGGTGAACCGGATCCCGAAGCGCCGGTATCGATTGCGCTTTCATCGACGCAGCGCGAACAACTGATGATGCTCATCGATGATCTGCTTTGCTATGGACCGGCGATGGTTTATCAGTCTGCAGAGATCAGCCTCGATTACGTCGGGGAAGATTTGGATGAAGTTGTTCGCCAGTGTCACGAGACGGCCTCTCTTGCCCGTGGTCTTCGCAATCCCACGGAACCGCTGACGGCGCGGGAACTTCCGCATGGTCTCATCGATGAAGATGAAGAGGATTTGGAGGATACCGGTGTAAATCATAATGATGAGCCGATAGTCATTGAGAATCCTGAAGTTGGTGTCGATGAGTGCGATACGAAGGTATATGAAGAAGAAGTCCGGTTTCTGCGAAGCCAGGTTCAGGCGCTTTACAGCCAGCAGCTGCGCGAGTTTGCGCTTTCTGAGATTGAATTTACGAATGCTCAGAAGGTTGCGCTTCAGGATATTGAATCACTCGATCCTCCGCTTCTGTTTATTGGTGAACCGGGAACCGGAAAACGTTTATTGGCGCTGGCTGCGCATCAGCAGCGGAGTGAAGGAGCATTCCTGACGATCGATGCTGCGGAGATGCCTGAGTCGATATTTGCCCTGGATATGTTTGGTGACGGCATCAACACGGGGATGATTCAGAGTGCAGCTGGGGGCGGTTTATATATTCAGAATGTGGACAGGGTTTCTGAAGCGCTGCTCAAGGATATTATGGAGACGATCCAGAAGCTTCCGGCGCGCGACAGTATTGGCCTTTATCTGTCCGTAAATGATACAGGCGAGTCATTTTCAGTCTCTCAATACCGAAGGGATCCGATGCGGCTTCCGAAGGCGCTTCGGGATTTGGCCAGCCAGTGTGATGCAGAGATTAGTGTGGTCGATCCGCTTCGTACACAGGATGATTTGGATGTCGTGGCAGATTTCTTCCGTCAGAAGCAGGCGATTCGTTCGAACAAATCCGTGGAATCGTTTACGTCGGAGGCCATGCTTGCATTAAAGTCCTATCGCTGGCCGGGGAATTTCAACGAAATGCGTTCGGTGATAGAACGCGCGGTGATGCGTTGTGAAGGGTCAGTGATAACGGTTTCGGATCTGGGACGTGATTTTGAAGAGCTTGCGGATGCGTCGACGAAGAATATTGCGCTTTCGGAGACGGATGTATTCCGCGAGCAGGTTCAGATGCTTGAGAATCTGAATGAATCGCAGCAGGCCCAGATCGATCATCTTAAGGATCGCCTTGCTCAGCTGGAGTCAAACCAGGGGACCGTGTCCGGGGGTATGTCTGAAGATGCATTCCTTGAGGGTACATTTGCGGAGATCGAAAAGCGACTTTTGGACAAACTACTTGACAAATATCAGCGAGATCCAGAAAAGACAGCAGACGCGCTTTCGCTCAACCGGACGCGTTTCTTTAATAAACTGAGCAAATATCAGTTAATCAAGTGGGACAATTGAGGTTTGTCCTGTATGTGATGCGGTTTTGCGGAACTGCATACAACAACCGATCATGAGGAGAAAAAAATGGCAAAAATCGAACGCGAAATCAAACATTCACTCGGTCTTGATGGTGCTAAAGCCGCTGTGAGCACACTGGCTGACAAACTTCAGGAAAAATTCGGCGCAATGGTCAAAGAGATCAAGTGGAACGATGATAAGACGGCTGCAGACATTGCGGGCAAAGGTTTTACCGGGAAAATCAATGTTTCGGATGCCGATGTGAAAATTGTGATGGAGCTCGGACTTCTGACTTCTCCGTTCAAGGGTAGAATTGAAGAAGAAATCGACAATTACACCAAGGATCTGAATGCCTGATTTTGCATCTTTCTATTGCTGATGTGTAACGTTATGGCATCTGCTGTGCAGATGCCATTTGTTTTTGTGT
>JAEEGL011167607.1_pt1 | contig 12311 bp, 11 predicted proteins | sample 9134231 | NCBI WGS metagenome assembly JAEEGL01 (sample SAMN16246548, study PRJNA631951) | gut metagenome | biome: gut microbiome; feature: rumen; material: fiber-attached | host: Bos | place: Iran: Karaj | collected 2018-10 | reverse complement strand
TAAGACCACAAAGGAAGAGCCATTCCATGCCACCTACGAGAATGCCATGGAGGCAATCAATGGTTTGCGAGAGAAATTTGGTGGTTCTACGCTCTTTGGCAATGAGAAAGATGATTCTTTCAAAAGTAGTATTGGGCAGATCTATCAGACCTTTGGAGGTGAAGAATTATATCCCAGCGTTGAGGAGAAAGCTGCTATGTTGCTTTATCTGGTTACGAAGAACCATTCCTTCAGTGATGGTAACAAGCGCATTGCTGCCACGTTGTTCTTGTGGTTCCTAAATAATAATGGTATACTCTATCGCCCTGATGGTTCAAAGCGCTTGGCAGATAATACACTTGTGGCCCTCACCCTGATGATTGCTGAAAGCAAGACTGAAGAAAAAGATGTGATGGTGAAAGTCGTGGTAAATCTGATCAATCAGAAGAATTAAATTTCATTTTCAGTATATTCTTTGCAGGTGTGCCCCAATCAGGCACACCTTTCTTTTATCTTTGCACCATAAACAAATAAAAAATGGAAATGAAAAGAATGACAGTATCAGAATTATTTAAGAAGTATGATTTTGAAAGCGTACTTCCGCATTTAGATCACCTCTTCGTGGTGAATAGTGGGCATAACCTATCTTCAAAGCAAGTTGAAAATGCCCGTAGTTTTTATAACCATTGGGCTAAATGTGAAACGAAGCCAACGGATTGTTATATCAGGCTTGTTTCTCGTTGGGAACATACAAGTCCGTCCATTGATATGAATTGTCATGTTAGAAATAAGACTGAATTTTGTTACTCAGTAGCAGACCAGAAAGACATGATTGAGGTGCTAAGCATGAAATTGAGAGTAGATAAGGATGTCGAAATCAGTGAGGTGGAATTGGCTGCAGGTCTAGTCTGGGAAATGACTTATTATGATCCTACGAGAAAAGGATAGTTATACGAAATATTGTTAATATGCATTTTGATTCGAAATAAATTAGTATTTTTGTAGCACCTAAAATAATAAATAAGACTTATGGTTAATGGATTTAAGGTTATAGCCCTCTGTGGTAGCACCCGTTTCAAGGATGAATTCTTGGAAGCTCAAAAGCGTCTGACACTTGAAGGTAATATTGTAATTTCTGTGGGTTTGTTTGGCCATTCAGGAGATGATGAGGTATGGACAGAGGGCGTGAAAGATATGTTAGATCGCCAGCACCTGGCAAAGATTGACTTGGCAGATGAAATCTTTGTTATCAATGTAGGTGGTTATATAGGTGAAAGCACCAGACGCGAAATCGCCTATGCAGAATTCAAAGGTAAGTCAATAACATACCTCGAGAAAGCCTCCCAATCCTGTATCTATGATAATTATGCAGCATTGTGCGAACTCCATGATGCAGGTAGAATCTCTGATGAGGATTTTGAAAAGGCAGGACGTGACTTTGACGAAAAGCGTGAAGCTGCCATTGCTGAGTATAATGCTTGCAATGGCCCTTGGCCCTATCAGTGGAAAAACATCGATATAGTTGTTTTTGGAATATTACAACGGTTTGGCCTTCACTCTTTAGATTACTACGACCTGAATTATCTCTATGAGGCCGATAATGTATCTGAAATTCGTATCAAGGGAAAGGGGGCTAACGACGAAGAGCAACTCCAAAGCATCATAGACACCATTCGTAATGAGTATATGGATTTGCTGAAATCATCAGAGAAATTAGCAATAACAATTTGTTGTTCATCCAATCACGGCACCTATATTGAAAAGATTCTTGATTGTATTAATTGCAAGGAATTTGTTTGGCATGAATGGAGACCTACTGCTGAAGAAAAAGGAATTAGATTGTCTATTGTTACAATAAAGGAAACAAGCCAACAATACAAATTAAAAGAATGGTCTAAGTGGACCTTAGAATGTTATTTAAGTGAAGTAAATCATGTAGGTCAAAATGTTGCAACCTCATTTTACAATCAGTCAGATTTATCTCGAGTGAAAGACTGCGAACTGATGATAATTGGTATAAATCCAGGTTGTGGCAAAGTCTTTTCAGAATGGGAACTGAAAGATCGCGCTTTAAGTAATTCAGAATTCTTGTACTGGGGTAATCCTTGTTTTGAAGGTCTGAGTGATAAGGAGATTATTTACGAAATGTCCCAGAAATATGATAAAGATAAAAAGAGATATGGATGGGATCTATGGCATAAAATACATAAAATGCTTGATAACGCCGGAAAAGGAGAATTATTAGAAGATCCAGGCAAGTTTGTGCTTACTAATATGGTATTCTTCGGAACAGCTCATCAAGGACAAATTCCTAAAGAGATAGATCAAGAATTCTGTGCAAAACAAACTCTTGAATTAATTGAAATTCTTAAACCCAAAGTTGTTCTTTTGCTTGGTGATCAAACAAGAGACTTATTTAAGAAGTTGGCCAACGTCTCTCATATGGAAGAACTGATTCATAATTATCATGATTTCTATTGCTTCTACAATAATAGTCATGTGATTTCTATTTATCATACGGCATATTATCCATTTTATAATAATGATGCTAATAAGAAAGTAATTGGCAATATTCTTGGATTTGCATTAGACAATCCGTCGACAAGTATAGATAAGAAACACTTAGAATCATACTTGTCTAAATCTTTAAAAGTAAAGCCTACTACAGAAAGAAAAGTAAAGACAGGTGAAAATCGTTTTAAACTTTTCAAAGAAAATATAAAGTCAAATGGAGCAGATTCTTGTAGCCTACTCTATGGTGGTAAGTTGTTGAATTATGAGTTTTATACCAAGATGGATTCAGAAGGGAAGCACCTAAAAACTCTTGATAGAATTGCTGTAGAATTGCTTATCGATGGCAATGATTATATGATAAGAGTAGGAACACGAAGGAATGATCAAAAAATCATCAGGAAAATGGCAAACGCTTTTGACGATAGGTTTACCCCTGGAGATACTGAGTTGACAGGGCCACACTGGCACGTACATGCGAAATTGGCCCAATCTACTCCTGATGATGAGATTATTGAAGAGATGAATTATTTGCTACTATTTATTGGTGCATATCGAGACGGAATAATCAATAATATATAGTTAACATAAAATTTGTTGTTATGGATATTAGGAAACTTGAAGATTGGGCAAAGAGTGTTGTTGAAAAGTATGAAACTGTAGCAAAAGCATATAATATCTCATATTATACTCAATCCGATTTAGGAAAATTATCAGATTCCTCAAATGTAGCTATTTTGATTCTAGGTATTAATCCTGGTTCAGAAGGAGCATATGAGAAAAAAGATTGGAAATCATTTATGAAAGGAAATAAGTGTTTTAATCCTAATGTAACATGGCGTATATGGTCTTGTTTGAAGAAAATTTTATTTTTAGGTCAAATTGATTATCTTCTCGCTGATGAAACAAGATTTGTTTTTTCAAATATATATCATTTTAGTACTCTCAAGGCCAAAGATCTTTCTTCAGAGATAAAAGGTGATAACGATTATGTTGAATTAACATTAAAATTAATACGTACACTTCATCCCCAAATGGTATTGTGTTTAGGGAAGAATGATTGTATGCAGAAAATCATAGAAAAGCCACACGAGCTTATTAATGATGAATTATCGTATGGCATGGTTGGAGAAACACCAATTTATGGAATACCTCATACTAGCAAATTTTACACAAATGAAGAATCTATATTATTAGGTAAAGTTCTGGGAACATTATTTAGAGGCGAGATAAAGCCTGATAAAAGAGCCATTTCCACTGTGTTTTGTGAAGAAATAAAAGCTTTTGAAATAAGAAAGAATCAAATCAAGCCAGAGAACATATTAAACTCAATGATTGAAGATTCTTTTAGTAGGTTTGCAAGTAAAGAAAAGTGGGAAAAAGATGGGAAATGGTATAAAATATCCTCTCATTTCATAGTCCGAGTAACATCTACAGGTGGTGGCTATGTTAGCATTCGAGATAGCCAATACGACAAAAACAACAATTATTCTAAAAGATCATTTGAAAATAAGGATAAGATTATTAGTTATCTCAAAACAAAAGGCTATGAATTAAAAAGGGAAGCAGAATCCACTTCTTTGGGACATAAGTCTTTTCATAAATATGAAACTTGGAAAAACGGACCTCAATATGTTGTTCTCTCTATTTTTGAGGAAATAGATGATTTAGAAACAAATCTTGAAAACATCCTTAATAATAAATAGTGTATTATAATTATGGAATTTTTCCAACTCACAGAAGCAATGATCCAAAGCTCTTTTGAGAAAACAGGGGTGGATAAAAAATACTTTCCTATCTATGATAATATTGCAAAGCGTTATTTTGTGGATCTATCAAATGAAGGATCAGACCAAGATGAGCAAACAGATGATGACAATTATGCTGTTTCAAGTCTTAATTTGGCAAATGAATACATATCCTATTATGTGAGAGAAGCAGAAAAGGGGCATTGTGAACAATGGTGTGATACTATTGCTGATAAAGCTGAAAACGATTATTGGGCTTATCATGATGCTTATGATTTTATTGATAATGAAGAACAGAAAGAAAAAGAATTGTCTATTCATGCTAACTCACTGAGTGAAGATCCTGTTTTCGTTGAAAGATATATCTATCTTTTTAAACTACTTGAAGAGAACTCATATGAAATGGCAAAAGAATATTCAAAGGCGTTTCATCATTGTATAGACAACGGCAAAAGCCAATATTATGCACAAGGATATGCTTATGCTGTAAGTGAATATCAATATCATAAGCCTTTCTGTCTTATTTTTGCAGAAGCATATGAAGCAGCGAAAGAACAAGGGAAAAATGATGATGAGGCTATTTCTTTGGGCAGAGCCTTAACTAATAAGGAAAAGAACAAAAAGTGATTTAATAACATCGCTATTCATATTTCACAAACCTCTGCCCCAAAACGGCAGGGGTTTCTTTTATCTTTGCATCAAGAACAAAGAATCAATAATAAAAATAAGTGTCATGAATTTGATTTGTAGTATTTGGATATTGGGGGCAACAATAGGGGTTATAACGTTTTTGATCTTATTCTTTCAGCGAATGCAGCAGAAGGAACTGGATAAGAAGCTACGTGGTTTCTTAAACGAACTGAATCAAATGCAAAGGTATTTTCTGGAGAGTTTTACTTCAGAACAACGGCTGTTTGAAGCCGAAAGATTCGAAAAAATAATAGAATTGCTTCTAAGGGAAGACAATTTAGAAAATGAACAATAAAAGAACGTATTATGACTTTCAAAGAATTACTGAACAGCGTTTCCTTTGAGGAAGTGGCACCAGAGATTGTCCGAATGTACCCCAAGGCAAAGCCTGATTTGAGGTGGTATAAGATTCATTTCGATATGCTGCGCCAGATGACACCAAAGCATCATGACGATGCAAATTCTGATGTGTGTAACATTGCCATGAGCAAATGGGACGAAGATAGCGAGTCACATCTCGATGCTCACCCAATGGAGGGGGATCTGTGGGAACATTCGCTGACAAAAGAAATCATCATTGCCTCTGAAGTCAAGGCAACCAATGCTGAGATTGCAGCTTGCTGCATCTGGCACACCTCTTTTTATGGTTTTGTAGAAAAGCAGCAAGAGGAATGTCTTAGGTTTGATGAAAGTGATATAGAGATCAAAGACAGGTGGGATGACTTTATATATTATAAGGTACGTGCAGATAGATATTTCTCAATCATCCGCAGAAATGGTGGCTACATCCCATCCGTTAAAGAGTTGACACCTGCGAAGAAACAAGAATTGATTAACAAGGCTAAGGAATATTTTTGGTGTATAAGCCAGTCGATAAACAAAATCAAGAGGAAGAGAATGTTTCGTAGGGAGTTTATGGGTCACTACTATGAGCGAATGATGAACATCAGCCGTTTCATCGTTCAGGCGATTCCTGCTTTGAAAGACAAGAGAAACAATATGAGTGTAAGGCAGCTATGTGGTTTGTTCCATTCAGATCTGTTTAGTTCAGAGGTGTTCACATCGTATGCTGATGAAAAGACTAGTGGCGCCAGGTACCTTTGTGAACTGTTTGACAAGTATGGTATTGAGCAAAGATTAGACAGAATAGTAGTGGTACTGACTACAGGAGAATACCATCCGGAACTGACTGAAGATGAAAAGAACTTATGCAAGATTCTTATTGGAAATAGCAAATCGAGTGATGTTCTTTTGGCTGTAGAACCTTCTTTGGGAAAACAGGTACGTATTAACTACGCTACTTTTATTTCAGAAAAACCAATAACAATATGAGTGACAATTGGAGAAAAGGTAAACATAAAAATAAGTCCATAGATTATTCTACAGGGCATTTACAGCCTCAGGCTCCTGAGATTGAGAAAGCGGTATTGGGCGCTCTTATGATAGATAAAGAGGCTTATCCTTTAATCTGCGAGACATTACGCCCAGAGAGTTTCTATGAACCAAGGCACCAGAAAATCTTTGATGCTGTCAGGCAATTAAGTATCAAGGACGAGCCAATTGATGTGCTCACAGTTACAGAGCAACTGGCGAGAATGGGAGAGTTGGATAATGTAGGAGGCCCTGGATACATTGCAGAATTGAGTTCAAGGGTAGCGACATCAGCGAATATTGAGTACTATTCGGATATAGTCGCTCAAAAATATCTTTCGCGCCAACTGATTTCATATACCAGCACTATTGGAACAAAAGCTTACGATGAAACTAATGATGTGAACGATGTGATACAAGAGGCAGAAAGATTGCTTTTTGATATTGCCCAGACAAACATGAAGAAGGACTATGTCCATATCAATCCTCTTATCAAGGAGTCAGAAAAAATTATGATGGCAGCTTCTAGTAACAATGGTGATGTAACTGGCATTTCTACTGGATACTACAAGCTCGATGACCTGACAAGCGGTTGGCAGAAATCCGATCTTATTATCATTGCAGGAAGGCCAGCTATGGGGAAAACAGCATTTGCGCTTTCAATGGCCAAGAATATTGCAGCTGACCAGAAGAAACCAATGGCATTCTTTTCATTAGAGATGTCAGGAGTCCAACTGGCAAATAGGTTGATTTCAAATGTATGTGAGATTAGCGGAAAGAAAATCCTAAATGGGCAGTTGGATAGGAATGAATGGGATAGATTTGACAAGAGAATTGTGAACCTGCTAGATGCTCCTATATACATTGACGATACTCCAGGCCTTTCTGTCTTTGAACTGAGGACAAAAGCAAGGAGACTTGTTCGTGAACATCAAATTGAACTCATTATGATTGACTATCTTCAACTGATGAATGCCAATGGCATGCGTGTTAATAATCGCCAGGAAGAGGTCGCTACAATATCCCGTTCAATAAAGGGACTGGCTAAAGAGTTGAATATTCCAATCATAGCACTAAGTCAACTTAATCGTGGAGTAGAAGGGCGTGAAGGAGTTGAAGGAAAACGACCTCTATTATCTGATCTTCGAGAGTCCGGAGCAATAGAACAGGATGCTGATATGGTATTGTTTGTTCATCGTCCTGAGTATTATCATCTGGAATTTGGCCCCAGTGGTGAGGACTATCGTGGCATGGCAGAGATAATCATTGCCAAACATCGTAAAGGGGCCACTGATATAGTATTATTGAAATTTCGTGGTGAATATACCCGCTTTGAAAATCCAGGAGACAATATGCTTGGGAACCATGCACCAATTAATGGTGAAATCATGGGTTCAAAGATAAATGGCGAGAATAATGGCATGCCTTTCCCCCCATCAGATCCTTTTAATCCATTCAATGTATAATTAATAAATAAGAAGAAATATGACTAAAGATTTTATCCATCTGCATGTGCACACACAGTATTCTATAAACAATGGACTGGGATGCATAAGAGATTATGTTGACAAGGCAATCAGCGATGGTATGCCTGGCATGGCAATCACAGACTTTGGAAACATGTTTGGTATTAAAGAGTTTCATGATTATGTAAACCGCGTAAACAAAAGGCGTGAGAAGAATGGTGAAGAACCATTTAAGCCTATCTTTGGTTGCGAGATGTGTGTGGAACCAAATTATCACATCGTCTTGTTGGCAAAGAACTATCAAGGCTATGAGAATCTTATCAAGTTGGTTTCACGTTCTTGGACGGACGGGGTCTGTGAGATTCCTCGTAGTAATCGCAAAGACTTGGAACAATATCATGAGGGCCTCATCGTTCTATCTGGTTGTCTCAAAGGTGAGGTGCCTACAAAATTGTTGAACAACGATATAATAGGCGCTAACGAAACTATAGAATGGTACCGTCGGGTATTTGGTGATGATTATTATTTGGAGTTGGAACGACATGAGTTTGTGGATGATGCTGGCAATGCCAATCGAGAGATATTCGAGAACCAAAGAATAGTTAACATCTTGTTGCTTGAACTTGCCAAAGAATATGGCATCAAGGTTGTGTGTACAAACAATGTTCATTTCGTTGAAAAAGAACAGGCTGAGGCTCATGACAGACTTTTATGTATTGCAAATAAGAAGAAACTCGAGAATCGGAAAAGAATTCAATACACTAAACAGGAGTGGCTCAAGACTTGTGAAGAAATGAGCGCAGCTTTTGAGGATATCCCAGAAGCCTTATCTAACACTATTGAAATCATGAATAAGGTTGAGATCTATAGTATAAATCATGAACCAGTCCTGCCTTTGTATCCCATACCCGACGGATACGAATCAGATTTTCAGTATCTAAAAGAGTTAACTCTTAGTAAGGCATATCAGGTTTATGGCGAGCCATTGCCTTCTGATGTAGAAGAAAGGCTTGGATTTGAGTTTGATATCATAAAGACAAAAGGGTTCTCGAATTATCTTCTGATAATCCAAGATCTCATCAATGCCATGAGGAATGATTATGGTGTCATGGTTGGGCCTGGGCGTGGTTCTGTTGCAGGCAGTCTGGTTTGCTATTGTTTGGGAATTACCGCGATTAACCCTCTAAAGTATGATCTGCTGTTTGAACGTTTTGTCAATCTAAGCCGCAATGTCTTAGTGGATATCGATATCGATTTTGACGAGGAAGGTCGCTATCTTGCAGAAAAATATCTCGTAGACAAATATGGGAAAGAGAATTGCGCTCATATTGTCACCTTTGATAAGATGGATCCTAAAACTACGATGAAGAGCGTGGCAAAGCTGGAAAAAATTCCTAATGCTGTAGTGAACAACATTTTGAAAGCAATCCCCAACGATTATCCTCATTGGCGTTATAAGGTAAAGAATTTATGCCTTGATATTCCTGAGTTTCGAGAGGCTGAGACCTCAAAAGAGCCAGCTTTGAGTAATACAATAAAGTATTCCAAAATGCTTGATGGAACTGTATCAGGAACGGGTATTCATGCCTGTGGATTAATTGTGAGTCAGGGGCCAGTTAGTAACTGGGCGCCAGTTTTTACAGTTAATAATCCAAATATTCAAGGGGGAAAGATTATCTGCACTCAGTATGACGGATGGGATGTTGAAGATACGGGACTGGTAAAATTTGACTTGTTGGAACAAAGGGCGCTTACAGAAATAAAGGCCACTTTATCGATGATAAAGAATAACCATGGTATTGATGTCAACTTGGACGAGACACCTATTGACGATCAGAATACTTTAGAACTATTTCATCAAGGGAGAACTAATGGAGTTTTCGAATTTGAGTTTAAGTTTATACGTCCATTTTTACGTAGGATTCATCATCTTGTTTTTGACGATCTAGTGGCTCTGTATGTTCTTTTTCAGCCTGGCATAGATCATTTTCTATCAACCTATATTGTAAGTAAAAATGGCTGGAGAGAAGTTGAGTATGATATTCCATGTATGGAGAATTACCTCAAAAACACATATGGCCTCACTCTATATCAGGAACAATTGATGAACCTCTCACGTCTAATTGCCGGCTTCACTCGAGAAGAGAGTGACACTCTTCGTAAAGCGATGGGGAAAAAGAAACAAGAAATCATCGATTCTTTGAAACCAAAGTTTATAGAAGGTGGAGTTAAGAATGGTTACAAACCAAGGATATTAAAGAAAATATGGAAAGACTGGGAGAAATATGGTGGTTACCTATACTGTAAATCTCATGCAGTTTGCTATACTTGGCTAGCCTACCAGACAGCGTATCTAAAAGCTCATTATCCTGTGGAATTTATGTCTGCTCTTCTGAGTTGTCGAAGGGATGACAAGTATGAGATGAGGAAACTATGGAGGGAGTGTGAACGTATGGGAATCCAGCCAATATAAAGATTGTATTAACCTATGCCCCTAAACGGCATAGGTTTCTTTTATCTTTGCATCGTGATCAAAGATATGAGTAGTATGAAATGGAAAAAGAAAGGTGTTGACTCTGTTGACTATATAAATGGTTATCAAATAAGTGAAGTCTGGGGTACATATCACTATATAGCTCGCGAGATTGCCCCAAGATTGAAGGCATTCAAAGCACTTGATAAGCATGGATGGCCTGAGGATTTTGAAAATCAGGAGGATTGGAACAAGGCTATTCAGAAGATGATTGATGCTTTTGAATTGGTGAAGGACTATTCCCCGTCTTTTGATGAAGATATACAGACTGTTGAACAAGGAGTAGAATTGTTCTGCAAGTATTTTCGTGATTTGTCGGATTAACAATATAACCCTATGAAAAGGAAAAAGAAAGACGACTCCGCAGAGAACTGGAGCTATAAGAATGACTATCCTATAGAGGAAGTCTGGAATACGGACAACTATCTGGCAGGGATAATAGCTGCACGATTAAAAGCGTTCAAGGCTCTTGACAAGTATGGTCATTGTCCTGCATTCAAGGGTATACCAGAATGGAACAAGGCTATTCAAAAAATGATTGATGCATTTGAGTTACTGAAACAGATTACATCGTTCAGCAAGGAAGAAAAGCAGACTATCGAGGAAGGATTAGATTTATTCCGCAAGCATTTTAGAAATTTATGGGATTAATATATGGAAAGGAAGGATTTTGAAATTGACGTCCTATGTGACTATAGTGTCAAGATGATTGAGAGAGAAATCATTCATGGGTATAACAATACTCGTTTTTATGATTCAGATAGTGGCGCGCTTTTATCCTTACGCAAGAACATCATCAATAAGGAGATTCTAGCTCATCAAAAGAATCTTTTGCCTGATATTATTGCTTTCAATGATGCGCTTCGTGAGGCTCTTCGTGAAATGTATGATCGTGCTCATCGTATATGGGATAAGATGATCCAGAACATAGACGAGAATGATGGTGAAGAGATGGAATTGGAAGCCAAGTGTTATTTCAACTACAAATATCCAGAACTACATCCAATACAAGGGAAAGATCGACAGGACTTGTGGGATGCGCTTTGCGACGAATATTGGAATCCGTTATATGCTGATGGTATATCAGTCTTAACTCTGACTTTCCCAAGAGATGAAAGTCAGACTTTTGACTCCTTCATTGGTATGGATTGCCCGCCTCCAAACTGGAATGAGGGCCTTGACCAAGAACTTACAAAGGACTTGCATCTGATAAGCCAGTTCCACAATCTCTTCCAGCACATGCTCTTCGCTATTACAGATTTCATCTACGTGAGAAAGTTCTGGTCGGAGATAAAAATAGTTATTGACAAAGATCGTGTGTAATTATGGAACAGCAACGTCTCAGAGGAATCCTTATGTACTACGGTTTCCAATGATCCCCTCATTTAAAAACAAAAAAAATGCCCCTCCACTGAGGGCTACGACACGTTGAAACGATGCAGATTTTTTATCAGGCATATGCCAATGCAGCAATTGGGGCAACGATGTTGCCACAATTCAATTGCCTCGTTTCACCCTGTCTTGGTCGCACTATTTGATTTTAATGCGTATAGAGAATATTGAGGCTCGCAGTTTCTATGAACTCACTGGTGACGGTTCTCGGCCGCATCCATGCGAGCCTAATATGTCATAGGGCTTATTTCTGTCGTTAGCAGTATATTCCAAAATGGAATTGTTAGGATATATTTTAAACAAGAAAACTGCCAAAAGATTTGGTGGTTACGGAATAAACCATTACCTTTGCAGCATTAAATTGTTTAACTCTTAAATTTTGGGTCTATGAACGACATTATCAAAAGAGAAGATTTGCGTGCTTCTATTCAAAGCAAGATTTATGTGATTCGTGGTCAGCGTGTGATGTTGGATTTCGACCTTGCCGCTATGTATGGGGTTGAAACAAGAGTGCTTAATCAGTCTGTGAAGCGTAACATAGAACGCTTTCCTGAAGACTTTATGTTTCAATTAACGAAAGGGGAGTTTGATATTTGGAAATCGCAAAATGCGACATCCAAT
>JAEEGL010243065.1_pt1 | contig 12311 bp, 8 predicted proteins | sample 9134231 | NCBI WGS metagenome assembly JAEEGL01 (sample SAMN16246548, study PRJNA631951) | gut metagenome | biome: gut microbiome; feature: rumen; material: fiber-attached | host: Bos | place: Iran: Karaj | collected 2018-10 | reverse complement strand
AGGACTGAACCCAAATTAATGGCGACTCGTAGCGGACTTGAACCGCTGACCTCCTGCGTGACAGGCAGGCGTTCTAACCAGCTGAACTAACGAGCCATATGGTTTTTATTGATATCAAGTTTCATTTTGGTGGGCCATCAAGGACTCGAACCTTGGACCGACCGGTTATGAGCCGGTTGCTCTAACCAACTGAGCTAATGGCCCATATAATTTTCATTTGTTGTGTTGGTCGGGGTGAAGAGACTCGAACTCCCGGCATCATGGTCCCAAACCATGCGCGCTACCAACTGCGCTACACCCCGGTGTTTCGCAACGTATTAAAATATACTATATATATTATTAGGATGTCAAGAGAATAAATTACTTTTTCTAGGTTATTTTTTTATATTTATTCTTGCCCTATTTTATTGTATATTTTCGTGCGCTTTTAGCGTGCATTATGTATATTACAATACTTCGTAATTTATTGCAAGTCATATTTTTAAAATATATATTTTATCGGTTAGAATGTTTCTTTTTTGAAGAATGGAATCTCTTCTACATCTTTATCTGAATTCTTAATGTGAACAACATCATCAATGTTATTTTTATTTCTTCTTAATACCATCTTTTTAACTCTATATTTCTTGCGATTTAAAGAAACACAATGGCAGTACTTATTCCCTGACTTTGTTATAAACACAAGCGTTGGTTTACCATTAATATCTACATATCTTCCTTTAGCTATTGCTAAACCAATTAAAACTATTACGCTTAATGAGATAGATCCAATAAATAAGTAGAATATAACAAATGAGAAATCATTACCTGTATCATCTCCATAAATACCATATGCTACGCCATCATCACCAATAATTGCACCATCTCCATATTTTGAAACATCAATAGCCATATTTGCTGGTTTCATTTTAGCACCTGAAGTGCTTGTTGGAAGAACCCCGTATAGCACTAATGCCTTGTTTCCTACTGCTGGAGACTCATAATCTGAATTATCCAAATCCTCTGGTGTGTATGTTAATACTTCCCCTGGTTTACCTTCAAATAAGCCGCCATCTGGTGCTTCACCAGCCCAAACAAAGCTATTTCCGAAGCTAATATAGACAATACTAGGTATCTTTCTTTGAATCTTATATGAATCTACTGTTTTTGATTTATATGGAAGTGTTGCTAAATATTGATCTGTATCAATAACTATTTCTTTTCCATTATATAGAACGACATAAGATATATCTCCTACTCTATATAATGTATCTGTATATCCAATCATATCTTCAAGACAATAGCAGATTTCCATTTCGCCATTGTCTATTGCAAATTCTCCAAACTCAAACTCTAACAATGATTGTGGAATTAGATTAACATTAAAGTTTTGTGTTAATTCATTATCTGGCATTTTAAATGTCACTAAATTATTTCTTTGCGAAATAAATTGTGGGAATGGATTTTCGCCAGTTACATATCGAGTATTATAATCTAATGATTTATCTAAAGATAAAGGAGCAAAGTTTGTTAAATCCAAGTCGGTTAAAGCTGTATTACAAAACATACCTCTAATGTCTCTAACATTTGCCCCATATACAGTTTGAGGCATCTTAATTGTTTTTAAACTTGTACAGTCATAAAACATATATGAAAAATCTAAACAATTTTCAAAATTTGCACTAGATAAATCTATAGATTCTAACTCAGTTAATCCTCTAAACATACTAGATGTTGTTACTATATCTGAAAAGTCTAAATACTCAAGGCCAACAAATCTTGTTATATATTGTAAAGCATGTTGATAATATGCATCTCCATCAACTGGTGATATATATTCGTATGCAAATAACCCTACTAAATCGTTTTTCTCTAATCCCGTAAATACAATTTTGCTCCCATTAAACCTAATTACAATTGCATATCTTGAAACATCAAAAGATGTTGCAAATGGGACAGAAAGAGATGAATCCTTTTCTATAATTACATCAAATAAAAATGGGTGATTCTCTATATCTAACAAATGCCATTCATACCAAGCTTGCATTGTATTTCTCCAGATAGATACATCAAACAAGACTTCGTCTTCTTCGGCAAAAGCTACGTTATTTGTGTTATTAAATTGGATAGTAATAAAACATGTTGCTATTATACATAGCAGCAATAATAAACATATAGTTAACCTAGTGTACGTATAGCCCCTCATACTATAACCCTCATTTTGAGTATATATAAGACGCTTTAAAATAAACATAAACGCAAAAAAATAGGCGCCATCATTTTATATAGCGCCTAAATTATCAACATAAATTATTCTTTAGATATATTCGCCTTCGCCATCATCTGAGGCTGGATTTGAAGTCTTTTGAGTAGTTTCTCTAACAAATGGAATATCCATTTCGTCCCAAGACTTTTCATTAGCTTCAATTTCTCTAACTCTAGCACCAAGTTTTTGATTATATTTACAAATAAGCTTGATGATAAGACCAGATGAGAATGAGATGATAGTAATTAACCAACCACCGATAAGTTCAGCAGCTAAAGAATAATCAGCTGAGTTGTATCTTCCGCCAGTCTTGATTAAGTCGATTAATTGCCATACTAGGAATAAAGATAATGCAAGTGGAGCTAAGATCTTAATAGATGTTTCAAACCACCACTTTGGCATCTTGAATCTAACTGTGTTCTTGTTAACTTCATCCAATACCTTGCTTGTCTTGAAGAACCAACCTACAGCTAAAGCTTCCATAATACCACAGATAATCATAGAGTAAGCATTTGTCCAGTGATCAACGATATCCAACCAACCTACACCAGCACCTGTTACATAAATAACAGAGATTGCTGCTGCAACAAGTGTAATTGTTTTTGTAGTCTTTTTCTTATTGAAGTTAAATTTATCTGATACGGCTGTAGATACACCCTCAACAATTGAGAATGCTGAATCAATAGCCAATGTACATAGCATGAAGTAGAATACAAATCCAAATATAGCATTTAACCAAGGAACATTTGTTAATTGAACAATTGCTGTTGGGTAAATAATAAATGCAGTTGCTAAGCCAGATGCAGACATACTATCCGTTGTCATACCTACAGAATACATTGTTGTAAATAAAACGATACCAGATAAAACAGATACTGCTAAATCTGAGAATGCAATTATCATTGCATCAGCTGCGATATTTGCACCATCATCCAAGAATGAACCATATGCAAACATAATAGCCATCATAATAGATAATGAATAGAATACTTGGCCCATTGCGTTAACCCAAAGATTTGGATCACCTAAAGATGCCCACTTTGGAATAAATAAAGCGCCAAATGCTTCGCCTAAGTGTGGATTGTTAATAAATCCTCTGATTGCTAAGATAAGTAACATCGCAATTGGTAAAAATACAGTGTACTTAACAACCTTTGATACAGAAGCTGCACCATTTCTAATACAGAAATAGATTAATCCCCATGCTGCAATCAATGCTAAAACAACAATAATTGGAATATTACCACCAGCGCCCTTAAAAGATGTGCCCCATGTTGTTTGAATTGAATCTTGCCATAGAGTTGATGCTGTTTCAACTGTTGAGTTTGTTGTAGCGAACTTAAAGCTTAACACAGCCATTAAAATACACCATGCAAATACTACTGCGTAGTATGTTACAATCATGAATGCGTTTGTAGTAGCTGCCCAACCTGCTGCTTCAAAGTGTTTATTGATACCTCTCATAGCTTTTGGAGCACCACCACGAGTTCTTCTTGCTACAGATATGTCCATCATAAGTAGTGGAATACCTGCAATAAGCATACAAATAATATATGCAAGCAAGAAAGCACCACCGCCAAATTTTGCACATAATCCTGGGAAACGCCAAGCGTTACCAAGACCTACTGCAGAACCGATAGATGCTAAAATGAATGTTAATCTAGAATTCCATTTATCTCTAGCCATTTTTTATATCCCCTTTTTTCCCAACAAATAGCCCGGAATATTACATCCGGGCAATTTATATTATTTTAATAATAATTCAGTTAATTAGTCGTTTAAGTCTAATTCCTTTAAGCTCTTTAACATTTCACCGATTGACATAGAACCGATGCCGTCATCAGATGCCCAAGATTGTGGCTCTTCAACTTCTTCCTTCTTCTTAGAAGATCTCTTCTTTGGAGCTTCAGCTGTATCAAACTTCTTTGACATTCTAGCTGCTCTCTTTTCGTTAGCTGCTGCTGCATCTTCTGCAGAAACTTCATCTTCTTCTGGAAGTAATGCTTTGATAGATAATGTAATCTTGTTCTTAGCTACATCAAACTTAATAACCTTAGCTGTAACAACATCATCAACCTTACATACATCAGCTGGAGTCTTTACATACTTTCTTGAAATTTCAGAAACTGGAACTAAGCCATCAACACCATCTTCGATTAGAACATATACACCATAGTTTGTAATGCTCTTGATTGGTCCTGTAACTGTAGAACCTTCTGGGTACTTTTCATATGCTTCTTCATATAAAGACTTTTGAAGTTGCTTATATCCTAGAGATACTTGTCTCTTTTCCTTGTCTACTGATAGAACGATAAATTGATATGTCTTACCAATTTGAAGAATATCATCAACCTTGATGTCCTTCTTGTAAGAAAGATTTGACTTATGAGCTAAGCATTCAAATCCGTTTACTCTTACGAATGAACCAAAGTCTGTGTTTCTAACAACTTTACCTTCAACTAGCTTATCAACTTCGAAGAACTCCCATAGAGCCTTTTCTGCTGCTTCATGTTCTTCATCTAAGATTACCTTTTGAGAAGCATAAACTGTCTTTCTTGGCTTGATTTCGATTTCAGCTTCTTGGTCATCTTTCTTTGACTTGATAACTCTTAATCTTAATTCCTTGCCAACATATTTAGCTAAATCTGGATCTGCTACATATCCCTTCTTGATTTGAGATGATGGAACGAAGATCTTGTATGGTCCAACATGTGCTGTTAAGCCCTTTGGAACTGCTTCTTCAATAGTAGCTTTGAACATTGGTTGCAATAAAACTTCTTTATACTTTTCATAGTCAATTGCAGATTGTTCTAATTCCTTCTTAGAAAGGAAGAATGTTCCGCTCTTAGCATCAGGATTATTTATAACTTTCGCACTGATCGTATCTCCTACCTTATAGTTATTAACATCGAATTCCTTTCCTTCTGGTTCAGCTTCAGATGCTGGGATGAATCCATCCTTCTTTCCACCGAAAGATACAGCAATACCAGCTTCGCTTACGCTGATTACATCAACATCGTAAACCTTGCCAACCTTAATTGACATAGCCTTGTCTGCCTTCTTCTTTGAAGCTTCGAAAAGTGCTTCGAATGATTCTTTTTTAACGTCCTCGACTACAACGTTTTGTGTGTTTTCTTGAGATTCGCTCATTGTGTTTTTTACCTCCATAATCAACTCTTGCGGAGTTGAAGCGCCGGCGACGATACCGACAAAATCTAAATTTTTATACTTTACAGATTTTAAATCTGCTACGTTTTCTATTAAGTATGTTGGACAATTTGATTTACAGATATTAAATAGCTTTGTCGTATTTGATGAAGTTCTACTTCCAATGACTAAAACTAAGTCGCATTTTTTAGAAATTTGCTCTGCTTCTTGTTGTCTTTGTGTTGTAGTATAACAAATTGTGCTATGGTTGACAACTAAATTACATTTAATTTTAATTAAATTTAATAGTTTTTCGTACTCTTTTACATCAAAAGTGGTTTGTTCTACTATGCAATAGTCCCCATTTGGGTCAATTTGCTCTATATCTTTCTCGTTTGAAACGATGATTCCTTGGTAATCACACCAACCATTTGTGCCTACGACTTCAGGGTGATTTTTATCCCCAATAATTATGATCTTTTTGCCTTCATTAAAGCTTTGCTTTACTATCTCGTGAATCTTTTTAACAAATGGACATGTTGCATCAAAATATTTGATGTTTCTCTTTTGCAATTCATCATATATATCTTTGCCTGCACCATGAGATCTAATAAGCAAAACACCATCGGTGTAATCATCGATGGAGTTAATTGATTTAATATTTTGTTGTTCTAATTGCTTAATTACTGTTTCGTTATGAATTAGCTTGCCAAGTGTTACACAGCCACCTTCAATTGACTTTGCTAATTTAATAGCAGATGTTACACCTTGACAAAACCCAGCATGCTTAGCAACAATGATTTCCATTATTGAATACCGTGTGCCTTTCTATATTTTCTCTCGCTGCCTTTATATACTTCAACGATTTCATCGATTTCAGCTCTTAATTTCTTGTATTCTTCAACAATCTTTTCAGTTGCTCTCTTCTTTACATCTGGAGCTTTATCGTCATAGAACTCTTCCAAAGTGAATGAATTACCAACAAGTAGATAATTCTTCTTATACCACTTTGTGCATCTATAGTAGATTAAAGGAACAATTGGAGCCTTTGTCTTGATAGCGAACATTGCTGTTCCTTCCTCAATTTTGCCCATTTCCTTTGTGTCTTTACGATTTCTTGTACCTTCTGGGAATATCAATAATTGTTGATCTGAATTCAATGCCTTTAGAGCACGCTTAACAGCTGTGATATCTGCTTGGTGTCTATTAACAGGAATACCACCAATTTCATCCAAAAAATGTGATGCAAAATTATCCTTTTCCATTAATTCCTTCTTTAGAAGAATTGCAAGTGGTTTCTTTTTATAGAAATGACCAATAATTGTGCTTGAATCAAATACGCCATAGTGATTACATGTAACTACAGCTCTACCTTCAACATTGAATCTTTCTCTAAAGAATACTTTTGTTGGCCAAAAGGCTCTCATTATTCTCTTCACAAACCAAACCATAAAACGCATAAATAATGTTGATTTGAATCTACGTCCTATCTTTTGAACTCTAGTTTGTGGCTCTGTTACAACCTTTGGTTGTACTTCGGCAATTGGAGTTATAGCTTTTTCTACAGACTCCTCGCCTACTACTTCTACTTTTTTATCGTCTTCCATCTTATATCCTTATTTATCTATTTGATATGAGACATCATGAAGTCTAACACTTCATCAATATTCATATCTGAACTATCTACTAATACAGAATCCTCTGTTTGTTTTAAAGGAGCAAAAGCACGTGTTGAGTCGTTATAGTCTCTATCCTTTACATCAGCAAGAATTTGCTCATATGGGATTTCTTGTCCTTTTGCTTTTAATTCTTCGTATCTTCTCTTTGCTCTACATTCTGGAGATGCTGTTAAGAAGAATTTATATTTAGCATTTGGAAGAACATAACTTGTGATATCTCTTCCATCTAATACAACGTCATTTTCAGATGCGATCTTTCTTTGCATTTCAACCAAAAATAGTCTTACTGCTGGGATCTTTGATACATCTGAAGCAGCTTTTGATACTTGATGTTCTCTAATAACTGTTGAAACATCTTCACCATTTAGGCAAATATGTCTATCTAATGCATCGCCAGTATATGAGATATTGATCTCTTTTAAAAGTGGCTCAACTGCAGCTGCATCATTTACTGATACGCCTTTTCTTAAGCAATATACAGCAACAGTTCTATACATTGCACCAGTGTCTAAATATGTAATATTTAATTTCTTTGCTAATAACTTTGAAATTGTTGATTTTCCTGCACCAGATGGGCCATCAATTGCAATATTAATTTTTGACATATTATACCCCTAATAATTTTATTTCGTAATTATTATATATAATTAGATGTTTTATTGACAATTCAAATTTATTATTTATCTAATACAATATTAAATTGTTCAAACAAATTGTCTGGTAGCTCTTTATCTAGAATGACATCGAATTTTACTGAATTTTGTTTATTAGTTGTCTTCCTTGGATTTGTTAGTTTTGCGGTGCCTAAATAAATATATGGAAGTCTTACCCCGTCTTCTTCTTGGAATTTTCTAACAAAAACTTCTTTTACTGGGCAATTAACTAACTTGTTATATCTATTATTACCAATAATTGTTTCTGTTTGAGATTCCCATTCTAGATACTCTTTATTAATAAATTTATCACCATAATTCAAATGCTCTTCAACATCTGCTTTCTTTTTAAGATCAATAAACAATGCCACTCTATTCTCATTTCCATAGAATACACCTGGTTGGAAATTATAAACACTCTTGAAATTAACAATTCTTGTATATTCGGTTCTTGAATATGGATGATACAATTCAAAATCATTTCCATCACCATCATATTCTTCATCAAATTTTGTTAATCCGTAAGCCAAAGTATCTTCAACCAACTTTCTAAAATTAGAATTATTGAAGTTCAATTCAATATAATCATCAGTTTTAGTTATATCCATCTTTGTAACTTGAGCTTTTAATTCATATTTTCCATCTTCATTTAAAACAACATATTTAACGCTTGTATTTTGCACTCTTTCTGAATCGCACTTTCTTTGCAAAACATTTAATGCATTCTCAAACGAATCTTCGCTGAAGTTCGTTTGATCTTTTAGTGCATTCATTACAAATTGTTTGATTTCTCCTTTTGAAGATGGCCCATATTCCAATAAACAACTTAATATTCTAAACTCATATGGTCTAGTTAATGGTAAAAAGCTAGAAATATATTCTATAAAGTCTTTTTCTTCTTGAGATAATTGTGGAATATTAAATTCTTTAATACGAACCAAGAAATTATAATATGACTTGTGTGTAGAAATAATTCTCATTAAATCAAATTCTTCAATATTTGAAGCAAAGGCTACTTGAGATGGGAATGAAGTCAAATTATGATAATGCTTATAATCTTCATAGCTCTTCTTCAAAACATCTAATCTGTTGAAGTTGTAATTTTCTAAGTAATTCTTAATCTCTGTTTTGGCTTGATCGTCAATTTTAATTTCAACTCCTATATCGCTAATCGTTTTTGATTCATTCAATAAAACATTAATAAGAATTGGTTTCGTTAATACAGGCGCAGCGGTTAATGTACCTAATGCCCAAGCAATATATATACTTCTTTGATACTTTTTACCGATAAAGTCAATAATAACTGGCTTCTTCTTTCCATCGACTATTCTTAAAGATCTTCCTAATTGTTGAATGAAGATTGTAGAAGATTCTGTAGGTCTTAAGAATAATGCCATATTTATGCTAGGAAGATTTACACCTTCATTTAATACGTTTACAGAAAAGACAATTTGCAATGGATCTTTCTCGTCTTGAATTCTCTTATATATTTTTTGTCTATCTTCACCAGATGTTTCCCCTGTAATTACTGCAGTTCCATATTTGTACTTTGCCATTAATGCTGCCATTTGATTTGCATGCTCTACATTGACGCAGAATGCTAAACACTTTAGCTTTCCTGAGATATCTCCCAAATTTGCTTTTATTTGTTGATCTACAAATGCACCATGAGCATCGGTTGTCATTTGAGAAACCAAAGTTCCTTCTGCTACGGAAACATCATAATCAACAAACTTATCAGATACACTCACATATTTAAAAGGCATTATCAACTTTAATTTTATGGCATCTCTTAACGATAATTCATAAGGAACCTTACTATCAAAATAAGATAAAACATTTTGTCTATCCAATCTATCTGGAGTACCTGTCATTCCTAATAAGAAATTACATTTAAAATAGCTAAGTATTTTCTTAAAAGTAGAAGCTGGGGTATGATGAGCTTCATCAATAACAATATAATCAAAATCACTTTGTCCAAAGTCTACTAAGTGTCGAGCTAATGACTGATTTGATGCAAAAATAATATCTTTGTCCGTTTGCTTATATTTATCAAAGTAGAATCCATATGTCTTTTGACTTGCATACACTCTTTCATATTCGACTGCAGCATTTCTTAAAATGGTTTCACTATGACAAACGTATAAAATACGTTTTGCTTGTGCGTTTACTGAATCAAACGCAGATAGCAATGTTTTACCACTACCCATAGCTGCAACTATTAAAGCTTTTTGCGTTCCTTGTTTTCTGGCTATTGCTATTTTCTTCAATGCTTCAAGTTGCATGAAGTTTGGAGTTACTTGACCGTTAAAAGATAATGGTTCTGAATTACTATATCTGTCAATAACTTGTTGTGTTAATAACTTTGAATACTTTGATTTATTTAAATTAAATTCGTTTTCAATTTCCAAATATAATTTGTCACTTGATGCTGTTTTAGAAAATAATGACCACTCGCCGCCGTTTTTTGATAACGCGGTCTCGCTTAAGTTTGAAGAACCTATAATAATAGACGCCTCATCCCCTTTAACAAATACATATCCTTTTGTATGGAATGTTTTATATTCTGATATGGAATTTATTTCAATAAAGCCAACTGTTAATTTGTCTTTATATTTATTTGATAAATCTAATAAAGTTTGTAGAGATGAAACATCGGTAACTTGCATATAATCACAGGTAATAATTTGTCCTGTTGCGCCTCTAGCCAAAGCTGCATCAATCAAATCTTTAATTAAAAACAAACCTGTTTCTCTGATAAAACTGACAGATAAAAAGAATTTATCACATGTTTCAAAGTTGGTTTTTAAAACATCAAAAATACTATTTTCGGAAAAATGTCCCAAAAAAGTAGTTTCGCTATTCAAACGCATTATTGTTATCTCCCTAATAATTTGTTTACGATTGGTTGATCAGCAGCAGCCCAATCTAATTCAGGCATTTCTTCAGGCAATGCCCAAACATGATTTATATGCTCTTTTCTAACGAAATCTGGTTTAGAAACTTTTACTGTATATGAATGCATTGTAATTGCAAAGTCTGGATATACATGATGAATTGTCATGAAATAATCATCATCAGTGATATGAACATCCATGTCCATCTCTTCTCTTAATTCACGCTCTAATGCTTGTGGATTTGTTTCCCCAGGCTCAACTTTACCGCCAGGGAACTCATATTTTAAAGATGTGTATGGGTACTTAGAAACATTTCTTTGCATACACAAGATTTTGTTATCATATTCTATTATTGCTGCTACTACTTCAAGTTCTTTCATAACGTTCCTCAATAACAGATTATAACACGCGTGTATATGTGTAAACAATACCGATTTTGTCGGTTTTTATGAAATAAGAATTAAACTTTCTTCCAACCTATGTATTTCCCTTGCTTAGGTTTAAACTTTACCATATTAACCATTTTCTTTTCGCCATTTAATTCGTATTCAATAACGCCTTTTTTCTTTTCTTCAACAATTATTGAACCGCCATCTCTTGCTACAGAATAGATAATATAGTCATAATCAAACATAGATACGTAGTTATCTAGAATCTTTGTAAAGATTACTAATCCTAGTTCACTAAACACAACGATGCCTATTATCATAAATATATAATTTAATGGCTCTAATAAGAAGAATAGAATTATCAATGGTATAGCTACAAACGAAATAACTAAGCCCGTTAGACATAACATAAAGAATATTCTATGAAGCAATTGCATAGCTTTTACTTTGACATAGGCCCACTTTTCGAAATCATTTTTCATATCATATTTCATTTCAAAGCTGCCCATCTCTGTTGATGCAAATCTCTTTTTTACACCTTTTTCAAGTTTAGGCTTATTTCTCTTAAACTTTAGTGAGAATGAATATTTATTTTTATTAAATTCTACAGTTATAGATTTCTTTCTTTCGTCATAATCTTTAATAACGCCGTTTATACTTTCAATGTTATATAAAATATAACGAAGTTCTAATAACTTTATTTTTCTACTTGCTAATATGTGTCCAAGGATTGCCGCAATAACCATAGCAAAATATCCTGCTACAAACCAATAACTACCTTCTTCTATTAGGATAAATAGAATAAAAATAATTCCAAATGTTAGCATAACAAATAGTGATATTATGCTAAAAGCATCTAATCTACTATTTATCTTCAATTGGTAATACATACCCATCTCTTCTTGATCTTGTTTATCAAACTCAAGTGTTAAAGGACCAGAGGTAGTAGAAATTGTTTTTGTAAAGACCTCCTCAGACCTATTTGGATTATGAATAATTACGCTATCTGTAATATCAATATAACCATATCTATATTTTTGTGCTTGTGTGTTTAAATCAACTAAAAAATCAATCTCATTTGGCAAAACAAATTTTGCATCTAAAACTTCATAACTTCTATTTGTATTATCAATATAAACGCGGGAACCGACTTTAACATCTAAATCTTTACATGGATAATAAATATTACTCTCATGTAATCCATCATCAATGCCTACAACATATATAGACTCATATAATTCTTCGTTAGTTTGTTCTACTCTAGAATCTTCCATGTTTTAGTTCTACCCTCACTTTTTATT
>JAEEGL017354156.1_pt1 | contig 12312 bp, 4 predicted proteins | sample 9134231 | NCBI WGS metagenome assembly JAEEGL01 (sample SAMN16246548, study PRJNA631951) | gut metagenome | biome: gut microbiome; feature: rumen; material: fiber-attached | host: Bos | place: Iran: Karaj | collected 2018-10 | reverse complement strand
GGGAGAGCCGCCTTCTGGGCGCGGCGCGGGCACCGGAGATCACGGACCTGGCCGCCTTTCTGCAAAAGCTCGGCGTCCCCGTTCACGGAGCGGGCACGCCGGAGATCCATATCCGCGGCGTGCGGCATTTTCGCTATGCCCGCCACGCCGTGATCCCGGACCGTATCGAAGCCGCGACCCTTCTCTGTGCCGCCGCGGCCTGCGGCGGCAGCGTGGCCGTGGGAGGCTGTGACCCCACGGCGCTTGTCCCGGTCCTGCGAAGCCTTTCGGAGATGGGCTGTACCCTCTTTCTGGGGCCGGACCGGGTCTGCCTCCGCCGGGAGGGAGGGCTGCGCGCCCCGCAGCCCATCCGCACGGGCCCCTGGCCCGCCTTCCCGACCGATGCGCAGCCCCTGCTGATGGCCGCCTGTCTGCGCGCCGAGGGGGAAACGCGCCTGGAAGAAACCATTTTTTCCGCCCGTTACGCCCATGCAGCGGAGCTGCGGAAGCTGGGGGCCCGGGTGAGGGTCTCCGGCCGCTTTGCCCGGCTGTGGGGCGTGCCGCGCCTGCGGGGCGCCGAGCTGACGGCGCAGGACCTGCGGGGCGGGGCCGCCCTGCTGATCGCCGCCCTCTCGGCGGAGGGAGAAAGCCGCGTGAGCGGCGCAGCGTATATCGACCGGGGCTATGAAGCGCCGGAGGCCGTGTTCAGCGCTTTGGGCGCACGGCTGAAAAGGAAGGAGGAGAAGCTCTCTGAGCAGCAGTCAAAAGAAACCGCGCCGCCGGAGGAGCCTCGTTCTCAGACTGATCGTCTATCTCGTGGCCCTGGCGGCGATCGCGGTGGGAATCGGATCATTTTTTAAAATTTCCAATATACAGGTGAGCGGAAATGTGTTATACTCCAGTCAGGAGCTGATCGAAGCGGCGGCCATCGAGCCCGGCAAGAATCTGTTCCTGCTGGATACCGGAGCCGTCAGCCGCCGCATCCTGGAAGAAAAGCTGTTTGTTGACAGCGTTTCGGTGCGCCGCCGCCTGCCGGATACCATCGTCCTGGATGTGCGGGAAAGCCGGCTCCTGGCCTATTTCGCCTACGGCTCCTCCTATTACGTGGTGAACCGCCGCTGCCAGATCCTCTCGAAGGGGGACGAGGCCAGCGTGGCGGGCTACATCCGGCTGGACGGGGTCGAGCCTCTGGCCCCCCGCGTGGGGGAGAAGCTGGCCCTGGGGGAGAGCGAGAGCGGCAAGCTCCGCTATCTGGAGGACCTGATGGCCGTGATGCTGGAGCGGGATATCTATCACAACGTCTGGAGTATCGACGCATCGAATACCGCGGCCTTCAAGCTCGATTATCACGGGCGACTCACCGTGAACCTGGGCGGAAACGAGCAGCTTCCGCGGAAATTCAACGTGCTGGAGGGCATTTTGAAGGACCTTTCGGAATACGACGTCGGCACGGTGGACCTTTCCACCCCCGGCGAGGGGCATTACATCCCCGGCTGATGAAGGCGTAAGGCGCGAAAAACCGGGCACGGTGCGCTGAAAGCTGTTTACTGATATTTTACACATAGAGAGGGAGCTGTATATGGCATCAAGGGAGAACATTGCGGACGTTGTCACCATTAAGGTGACGGGTGTCGGCGGCGGCGGAAACAACGTCGTCAGCCGTATGGTCGCCTCCGGCATCGAGGGGATCGAGTTCATCAATATCAATACGGACCGACCCACTCTTTTTTCCTCCGGAGCGCAGGTGAAGCTGCAGATCGGTGAAAAGCTCACCAACGGCCAGGGCGCAGGCTCTGACCCCCGCGTGGGCAAGGCCGCCGCGGAGGAGGATCGCAACAACATCGCCAAGCTCTACGAAGGGGCGGACGCCGTCTTCGTCACTGCCGGCATGGGCGGCGGCACGGGCACGGGCGCGGCCCCCGTGGTGGCGGAGATCGCCCGCCAGTCCGGCGCGCTGACCATCGGCGTCGTCACCACGCCCTTCCGCTTCGAGGGCGCGGCCAAGATGCGCCGGGCCCAGGAGGGCATCAAGGAGCTGCTGGATAAGGTCGATACCCTCTTCGTCATCCCCAATGAGAATATTCGCGCCGTTTCCGAGCAGAAGGTGACGCTGGCCAACGCCTTTGAGATCGCGGACAGCGTGCTGGACCAGGCCGTGACCGGCGTGGCCGAGCTGCTGGGCAAGACCGGCTTCATCAATCTGGACTTTGCCGACCTGCGCACCACCATGCGCTCCTCCGGCATCGCCCACCTGGGCGTGGGGGAGGCCAGCGGCAAGAACAAGGTGGAGGACGCCGCCGAGGGGGCCATTTACAGCAAGCTCATGGGCACCTCCGTGCACAATGCCCGCCGCGTCGTCGTGAACGTGACCGGGTCTATGGACATCAGCATGGAGGACGTGGAGAAGCTCGTGGGCATGGTCCAGGCCGCCGCCCATCCCGAAGCCAACATCATTTTTGGTGTGGACTTTGACGAGGAGCTGTCGGACGCCATGCGCGTCATCGTGATCGCCACGGACTTTGAGCCCGTGAAGGAGAAGAAGGAGCCGAAGCCCCAGCCTGCTCCCGCGCCGCAGCCTGCCCCGGTGGAGGAGGCCCCTGCCGCCGTCTGGGAGGAGCCGCCTGCCCCCGTGCCGGAAGCGGCGCCCGCGCCGCAGCCCAAGGCGAAGGACCGGGACTGGGATGAGATCCTGAAGCTCTTTGAGAAGTGAGCCGGCCCGCTCCAAAGAATAGCAAAAGCATACGATTTGGCAGCTCCGGAAGGCTTTTTTCTCTCCGGAGCTGCTATTATTTGTAAATAAACTCCAAATAAGACAAAATATACGATTCAATCCGGTGAATTGTTGCGGATATGATGCACTCAAAGAGGTTTAATATTTCAGTAATAGGTGTATTGGCTTGATTTGCGCCTATTACCGCAAAACGCAAGAAGAAATGCGCGTTTTCTGATTTTTCTGTTTGGCTTTTTATCTTTCTCCGAAAGGCAGGTGACGACAAGTGAATCGCTTCAGGTCCTGGGCCCGCCGCGCCCTTTCGGCGCTGCTCACCCTTTTGATCCTCCTGGGCACTCTCGGCACTTGTCCCGTCACCGCGGCGGAGGAAGGGCTTGCCGCCCCTCTGGAGGAGGCGGCGGAAAACGAGAGCCTCCGCCTGGCGCTGGAGCCGCCTGCTGCGGAGGAAGGCGAGGAAGAAACGGCGGAGGAAACCGAAGAGCCCGTTTCCGCCCCCGGCCCGCAGGCCGAGGCTTTGGCGGTGCCGCCTGCCGCCGATTCCCTGCTCCTCCTTTCCTTTACGGGGGAAGACGGCGCTGCCGTTCCCTCTGCCGCCTGCTGCGCGCTGGATACGGTCAGCGCGCCCGCAGGGCTCACGGTGCTGGAGGCCTATTCCTTTGATGAAACCGCGGGCGCAGCCGTTGCCGTGCCCCGGCTGGCAGTCCTTCCCGCGCTGCGGGAGGGCGAGCGCCTGTCCTTCTTCGGCCTGGAGGAGGACGGGATGGGCGGCTATACCCTGTTTGAATATGCGGTGAAGGACTATCTGTGCGAGGGGGACAGCGTCGAGCTGCCCCTGGCCTGGTATCCGGGCTTTGCCCTCGTGCGCATCAGCGAAACCGTGGAGGATGAGATCGAGCTCACCGCGCCGGATGGGGCGGAGGCCGCCTTTGCGGGCCGCCTGCCGGCCGAAGCGCGCGTTCTCCTCAGCGAGGCGTCATACAGCCCCGCGGAGGAGGAGACCGTTTATCACGCCTGGAACGTGGCGATCCTTGACGGGAACGGCGCCGCTTTCCGCTCTGCGGAAGGAGAATACGTCACCGTAACGGTGTCGAGCAGCGAGATCGCCTCCGCTCTGGCCGATGGCCGGGAGCTGGAGGTCCTTTGCGTTTCGGGCGCTTGTGAAAAGACGGCGGAGATCCTGCTTGCCGAGGGGGATACGCTCTCCTTCAAGGCGGAGGAAGACGGTCTGTTCGTCATTCGTGAGCGGAACACCAGGACGATTGCGGACGAGTATGCCACCGTCGTGTTCGATTTCGCCGCCGTTCAGACGGAGGCGCTGTCTCCCGCCGACCTCTGTCTGAGCGAGATGCAGGAGTTTATGGGCGGCCTGCGCGTCGTCGATTGGAAGAAGGCTTCCGGCGCGGCGGTCTACGTCACCGCTCTGCCGGAGCTGGCGGCCGGCCAGGTATTGAGCCTCTACGGCCTGGTGAACGGCGTCCTTACAAAGCAGCCGTTGATCGACGCGGCCGCAGCAGGCAGCAAGGTCTTTCTCCCCGCGGAGGAATACGACGGCTTTGCCCTCGTGAGGGAGACCCGCGAGGTCCCGCAGACCATCACGGTAAACCTCCCGGCGACCCGGTCTGCCGCCGGCACGGAAATGAGCCTAACGGGCCTGCTGCCCGTAGGCGGCAAGGTGGAGGCTTATGCCGTTTCCTTCGGCTCAGACGATGGGGCGGAGACCCTTCTGGCCTGGGATCTTACGATCCGCGACGGGAAGGGAGAGCTCTGGCAGCCTTTGGCGGGCAACCCCATTTCCGTTTCCGTGCGGGATGACAGGATCGGCGCCGCCCTGGCAGAAGGAAAGCGCCTGCGCGTCCTTCACATGAGAGGCGACGCGAAGCGGTCTCTGGAGGAAGTGGACGTCCTCTCCTCCGAGGGGGATACGCTCGTCTTTTCGGCTGCCGGCTTCTCGGCCTACGCCGTGCAGATCGTGCTGGAAAAGACGATCGTTGCTTCCGACGGGAAGAGCTATAAGATCACCGTGACCTATGATTACACCGCCGCTCTGCCGGAGGATGCGGAGCTGCGCGTAAGCGAGCTGACGGCGGAGGAAAGCGGATACGCCGACTATATCAGCGATACCGCCGCAGCCCTTTATCTCAGCCCGGAGGACCTGGGCTATACCAAGCTCTTTGACATCTCTATCGTCGACGGGAAGGGGACGGAGTATCAGCCTTATACGGACGTAGCCGTTACCGTCGAGCTGCTGGATGCGGAGGAGGACGAGACGGAGGATCTTCGCGTCGTCCACTTCGGGGAGGAGAACCGCGAGCTGGAAGCCACCGTGGAGGGCAGCACCCTCAGCTTTGAAACGGACGGCTTCTCCCTCTTCTCCTTTACGGACGTGTCGCTGATCGAGCGCATCTTCCATGCCATCCTGGGCGGGGGCGACGACGTCCTGTATGAAAACGACGATATCGAGCTCACGGGCAGAATGCCCGTGCTGGGCAGCGTGGAGGCCACGCCCGTCACCGTGGAGATCGAGGGGCAGCCCGCGCTTGTGGCCTATGACGTCAAGATCTATTCCAATCCCCTTGCCAGGGCCCTGGGCATCACCTGGCAGCCCACAGCGGGCGCCATCCGGATGCGCGTCAAGTCCGGCGCGTTCAGCGGCGAGGAAAATGCTCTGCGCGTCTTCCATCTGGAGGACGAGGCCGCGCAGCCCGAGCTGGTGACGGAGGCCCCCCTGACTGACGGCTGGGTCGAGTTCGACGCCGAGCGCTTCTCCGTCTACGCCTTCACGGGCACGATCGAGAAGATCATCACGGCGGAGGACGGCAGCACCTATCGCATCACCGTTTCCTACGGCGAAGCCGCGGGCTTCCCGGAGGACGCGGATCTGGACGTGACCGAGCTCCTGGGCGACGAATTTGCCAGCTATGTGGACCGCGGCGCCGCCGCGATGGACGCCTCGGGCTTTGAATACGCCCGCGTTTTCGACATCCGCATCGTGGACGGGGAGGGGAACGAGCTGCAGCCCGCCGCCCCCGTGGACGTGACGATCGAGCTGCTGGACAGAGACGCTGCGCCGCAGCCCTTCTCCGTGCTCCACTTCGCCGGTGAGGAGGAGACCGTGGAGGCCCTTGCCGCCGAAACGGAGGGGAACGCCGTTTCCTTCGTCGCCACCGGCTTCTCCGCCTATGCCATCGTGGAGGGACCGGGATCATTCTCGATCGGCGTCACGGTTCAGAGCCCTGCCGAGCTGAGCGAGACGTACAACGATCCCGAAACGGGAGGACAAGGCTTTTACATCTCCTACAAGGATACGAAGCATCATTATACCTCTGCCACTCTGAACGGAAACAGCGCCTTTGTGGAAAAAGATGATTATTCCAATGCCGCCGTCTGGTATTTCGAGTCTGCCGGAGCTGCGGACACCTACTATATTTACACGATCGTCGATGGCGCGCCGAATTACATGAAGAACCCCAGCGGGAATCTGATGTCGCTTGTCACGGAGCAGACCGACGCTTCGGCCTTTGAACTTTCGAGGGCCGCCGACGGGATGTTCTATTTCAAGGTCAAGAATCAGAACAAGTGGTTCCAGCATTCCAATGGCGGCAGTGGTATGCGTCTGTATACAGATAAAAATAATGCCGTCAACAGCCGTCTTTTCCTCACCTACGCCTATTCTACGGTGATTCCCGATGATCCCTTCGGCCTCGACGGAAGGACTCTCGGCCTCATGTTCTGGAGCGGCGGCCTGGCCGGCAAGGCGCTGATGGCCTCCTCCTCCGCTGCGGGCATGCTGGACGCCAAGACGCTGACCGTGATGAGCCATAAGGACAACAATAACGACAAGCTCTTCGTACCCAGCGATTCCGATATCACGATGTGGTCCTTTGAGTGGGTGGATGACGACAAGTATTACGTAACGGCCACGGTGGAGGGAAGCAAGCAGTATCTTACCATCGACGCCGCAAACGCAGGCGGCCTGACCCTGCAGCAGGAGCCTGACCCCGCCCGAAGCCTCATTACGGTCACTCCCGGAACGGGGCTGCACGAGGGGCAGTTATGCCTGCAGGCGGGAAGCCATACGCTGACCTACAGCGGAAACGCCAATACCGGCTTCGGCGTCGGCGGCAGCATGGTCGGCAGCGAATGGCTGTACCCGGTCATGCTCTCGGAGCTCACCACGGACTATTTCAGAACCTATTCCGCCAGCAAGGTCAGCGTGTCCGACCCCGGCGTGGGGAACGGCTCCCAGGTCATCGTATATACCCGCACGTGGAACAATACCACCAAGAAATACGAATACTCCGCCATTGATTCCGATGGGTCTCTTCTGCCGGTATACGAGAGCGGCGACGTGGTGGAATGGGTCGGCGCACAGCTCAACAATCTGCTTTGGAATTTCGTCGAATACTATGATGAAGTGACCGGTGAACCCAACGGATATTTTGAGCTCTATAACGCGTATTCTGAAAGCTATATCGCCCCCCAGGGGACCCAGATCCTCTCGCCCGATACTCTTGGCATCAATATGCCCGGCCGGATGGGCGGCTTCTACTATACGAAGATCCTGGCCTGGGACGACCATGAGCTTACTTACGTCGGGCTGAAGGTCGCCGTGGTCGATGGCAAGAAGATGATCGTGACCTGCCCGATGGATGAGGCGGACGATTTCTACTTTGCCATTATGCACGAGCTTCCTGTGGACGATCAGCTTACCACGGTGCCGACGGTGGACCATGAGCAGTACGGCATCACCATGAGGATATTCAATTATCATGCCACGGCGAATGATGAGAATCATAATATGATGAGCAAGTTCCTTGGCAACGGCCAGGGCGGACAAGGAACCACTCTCCGCCAGGGGCTCTTGTCCACCAATCTTGTCAATGGGTATCCGACGGTCGTCCACGGGGAGTTTGCGGGCCAGTCCCTGGGCCTGAAGTATGCGGAAGCGGAGCAGATCAACCACCTCTTTATCCAGAGCACCTACAGCGCTACCGGTTACTATGAGTTTGACAGCTCGCAGAATTTTGCCAGTCTCCACGACGATATTGATGGGGACGGCTCTCGTGATTTCGTCGTGTATAAGGAGCTTGGCTCCTATGACTCCATCGGTTTCCGACACTCTCTGAGCCATGGTCAGTTCCTGCCGTTCAACGATCTGGCGCCGGGCGTATTTGCCACCGTGAACGGGAAAAACCTTTATCCGCCGCTCGTCGTCAATAATAACAGCGACGTGGAGCTGCCCGAAAGCGATCCGCGTAAATACGAGAGAATATACAACGTCGAGCACGACAGCAAAAAAGTTGACTGCTACTTCGGCGTGGAGCTGGAGGCTTCCTTTACCCAGACGCCCAGCGGACACGACGCCTGGGGCCACGACATCATCTATGAGTTCACGGGCGACGACGACTTCTGGCTCTACGTGGACGGGGAGCTGGTCATCGACCTGGGCGGTATCCACTCCGCTGTTCCCGGCTCCGTCAACTTCGCCACCGGTGAGGTGATGGTCAACGGCGTCCAACTGAAGCTGTACGATCTTTTCTACAACAATTACCTTAACCGCGACGGGCATACGGCGGCGCAGGCCGAGGCTTACGTGAGCAGGCTCTTCGTAAAGAACGACGCCGGCCAGTGGGTCTTTAAAAACAACACCTCTCACACGATGAAGATCTTCTATCTGGAGCGCGGCGCGGGCGCCTCGAACCTGCACATGCGCTTCAACCTGGCCTCCGTCAAGCCCGGCACCGTGGAGCTGAGCAAGACCCTTTCCCAGCAGGATTCGGAAGACGAGCTGAACGATTCCGTGTATGCCGCGTATCTCTACCAGGTTTACTACCGGCTCAGAGCCGTCGATACCGTGACCCTCGTGCCCGAGGGCACGCCGACCGGCCCGGTGACCTGGAGCTCCGCCAATACGGGAGTTGTGTCAGTCGATCCGTCCACCGGCGTCGTGACGGCGGAGGGCAAAGGAAACGCGACGATCACCGCCGAGTATGACGGCACGAGCGAAGAGTTCCTTCTTGACGTGTGCATGTCGGAAGGCCGCTATTACATTGCGGTTTATCAGAACGGCGAGCTCCTCGAGCGGTACGTGCAGCCCACCGCGCACCTGCTTGGAGAGATCTCGGGCGAAGAGGGGAACGTGCTGTATAAGGACACGACGAACCGGGTGCCTTATCTCAGCAGCTTTACGATCCCGCGCACGTCGATCCACTATGAGCACCTGTTCAAGCTCAAGCCGGGGGAGACCGCCGTGATCACCCTGCCGGAGGTAGTGGCGGATTACTGCATCAAAGAGTGCGGCGTCAGCGAAAACGTATACAGCTCCGTAAAGGTAAACGGCACGGAGGTCGCCGGCGTTTCGGTAGGCGAAAACAGAAACGATTACGGCATTGACTATGCCAGCTCCGATGCCCGCCCCACCGTGCTCTTTGACAACGAGGTCCGGAAGCTTCGCAATCTGACGATCAGCAAAACGCTCTTCGACGTGAATGACAACCCGATCACGGACTCTGCGGAATTCAACTTCCGTCTCTATCTCGCCACGGAGTATGACGTCGATCTGAACGGCCTCGAGGCCAATATGGAGCCCTATTACGTGAAGGACCCCTCCGGCAATTACTGCAGATGGGATTCGTCTCAGCAGGCCTTCGTTTCTCTGGGCGTGACCGATTTCCATGCGCTGACCGCCGCGCAGAGAGCCTCTGCGACCTTCCATACCTCCATGTACGGTTCCATTTCCAAGATACGCTCCGGTTACTCGGTGGAGGTCCGCGGCCTGCTTCCCGGCACGCAGTATCGGGTGGAAGAGCGCCCGTCAGAGATTCCGGACGGATATTCCTTCAAGAAATATGAGTTCGACGATACGGCTGCGGAAGTGAGCAGGGTGGACGCCTGGAACAATCAGATCCCCGGCGTCGTGGATACGATCGTTGCCGACAGGGATTCCACCGTGGACGTTCAGAACTTCAAGGGCTTCGGCCTGCGCGTCAACAAGAAGTGGACGGACGCCTCCTTCATGCAATCCCGCGCACCGGTCTTCTTCGCGGTCTTCACCGCCGATGACAACGGCGTTCTGACGCTCATCCCCGATCTGCCCGATAACGAGCCATCTGTGAAGATGATGCCCTACGATGGCCAGCAGACGCTGTACTGGTATTATAATCGGCTTCCCGTTACGAGCGTTACCGATTTCAGCCGTTACGTGATCCGGGAGGTAACGGTCTCCGATCCGGTGATAGAAAACGGCGTTTTGACGGGTTATTCCTCCTTGCAGATCCTTTCTCATCTGGATCCTCTCACCATTTTCGGCCGGCAGAAGGATGAATCGCAGGACAGCCCGTATACGTATACCGTCCTCTATGGCGAGGCGGCCACCTCGCCCAACACCAACGTCCGCGTGTTCCCGGTCACCAACGACCGGCCCAGCATCCGCCTCTTCAAAACGAAATGGGATGGGACGCCGCTGGCAGGGGCCGTATTCACGCTGACCGACGCGAGCGGTCAGATCGAGATCGGCACCTTTACCTCGGATGAAGAGGGAATGATCACGCTGGTGTTCCTGGGAAGCAATAAGAACTATCTCCTTACCGAGGTGTCCACGCCCCGGCCCTATCAGGGCATGCAGGAGAGCATGAGCATCATGATCAATGACCAGGAAGTGACCATCAGCGGGGTGGACGCCGCTGAGTACGTGCTGAATACCACGGATACGCCGATGACGCTGACGATCAGAAACCACCCCAGTACGCTGCAGGTCATCAAATACGGCGAGAGCGACGACGGCCGGGAGATCCCCCTGGAAGGCGTGACCTTCGCGCTGCACAAGAGGAAAACGGTCAACAACGTCACGAATTTCGACGTGAATCCCGAGGCAGGCTATGAGGCGCTGGTCACGGATGCAAACGGCGTCGTGCCGAGGCTGGACAATACGCTGCCGCCCGGCACCTACGAGCTGCGTGAGGTCACACCGGCCGGATATAAGCCGATGAAGTATATTTACTTCACCGTCAGCCCCACGGGCAAGATCTCCCTGGGCGCCTATGACGAGCGCACGGGCGCGCTCATTCCCGGCACGGAGCCTCCCGCCCGCGTCACGCTTCCGGCCCCGGCCATCGACCAGAATGATCCTCAAGGAACGCTGGCCTACGTCCTCTCCATCAGAAACGAAAAGCTGCCGGTGGCCCCCACCGGCGTCAAGACCCATGTGTTCCCCTTCGCCCTGCTGGGCCTGGCGGGTCTGTTCCTGGCTGCTCTGGCCCTGCCGCTCCTGCGGCGCAGGAGAAAGAGCTGAGCGCAGCTCCCAAAAAAATAAACGGTGCGATCCCTTGCGGGACCGCACCGTTTTTGATGCTTTTGATCGAATTGACGGGGAGCTTTTACTTTCTTTCGATGGCCTTTTTCGCGGCCTCCACGATGGCCTCGGCGGTGAGGTTGTATTCCTGCCGCAGGAAAGCCTCGGTGCCCACCTGGCCGAAACGGTCCTGCGAGCCGATCATTTCGATGGGGCAGGGCACGGTTTTGGCCGCGGCCTCGGCCACGGCGCCGCCCAGACCGCCCACGGTGTTGTGGTTCTCGGCCGTCACGATGGCGCCGGTCTCCTCGGCGCACTTCGCCACCAGCTCCACGTCCATGGGCTTCCAGGTGAACATATCCACCACGCGGGCGGAAACGCCGAGCTCGGCCAGCATATCGGCGGCCTTCAGCGCCTCGGCCACTAAGATGCCGCTGGCGATCAGCGTCACGTCCGTGCCGTTGCGCAGCACGTTGCCCTTGCCGATCTCAAAGGTGCTGCCCTCTTCGTAAACGCCCTTCACGGTCTTGCGGGCCATGCGGATATAATACACGCCCCAGACGTCCGTGAGCTGCCGCACCAGGTCGGCGAGCATGACGGGGTCCGTCGGCTCCAGGAGCGTGATGTCCGGGATGGGGCGCAGCATGCCCATATCCTCAAAGGGCATGTGGGTGCCGCCGTTGTAGGCCGCCGTCACGCCGGGATCAGAGCCGATGATGCGCACGTTCAGCTTCGCGTAGGCCGCGGAAATAAAGATCTGATCCGCCACGCGGCGGGAGGCGAAGGTGCCGAAGCTGTGCGCGAAGGGGACCTTCCCCGTCAGGGAGAGGCCCGCGGCGATGCCCACCATATTGGCCTCCGCGATGCCGCACTGAATGGCGCGGTCCGGATAGGCCTGGAAGAAGCGCTTCATGCCGGAGGAGCTGACCAGGTCCGCGTCCAGCGCGACGATGCGCTTATCGGTCTTGGCCAGGTCCATCAGCGTGTCACAGTAAGCGTCCCGCATGAGGACGGGGCTGTTTTCAATAGTCTGCTTTACTTTGAACATCGTTCCCCCTCCTTACTGCCGGGCGGCTTCCAGCACGGCTCTGGCGGAGGCCAGGGCCTCTTCCATCTGCTCGGGCTTGAAGTTGATGTGGTGATTGGACAAAATGCCCTCTGCGAAGGTGCAGCCGTGGCCCTTCTTCGTGTGCAGCACGACGGCGGTGGGCAGGCCCTTGGTCTCCTTCGCCTGGGTCAGCGCGTCGTAGACCTGCTCAATGTCGTGCCCGTCCACCTCCTGCACGGCCCAGCCGAAGGCGCGCAGCTTGTC
>JAEEGL016475778.1_pt1 | contig 12312 bp, 11 predicted proteins | sample 9134231 | NCBI WGS metagenome assembly JAEEGL01 (sample SAMN16246548, study PRJNA631951) | gut metagenome | biome: gut microbiome; feature: rumen; material: fiber-attached | host: Bos | place: Iran: Karaj | collected 2018-10 | reverse complement strand
TACGTATTAAGCAAAGAAGAAGGCGGACGTCATACTCCATTCTTCGCAAACTACAGACCACAATTCTATTTCAGAACTACTGACGTAACTGGTGTTATCACATTACCAGAAGGAACTGAAATGGTTATGCCTGGCGACAATGTTGACATGGAAGTTGAATTAATTGCTCCAGTTGCTCTAGAAAATGGTACTAAATTCTCAATTCGTGAAGGTGGACGTACTGTTGGTGCTGGTGTAGTTACTGAAATCGTTGAATAATAACTTAAAAAAGTGATTAATATCACTTTTTTTTTTGCTTTTTTTTATGGTAAAATATTATTTGTAAGGTGGTGAATTAAATGCCTACTAATAATAAAAAATACAAGAAAAAGTATAATAAAAATTATCATAAAAAAAATAATAAGGCTAGAAGAAATTCCACCCAACAAGTAACTCATTTATCTAATGATGAGTTAATGGATAAAATCATTAATAAGTCAAAAGTTAGAAAAGAAAAGATTAAGAATTATCAAGTTAGAGAAAGAAAGCCTAATGATTTTCAAAGATCTATAAGACCTAGTAGAAAAATAACTAGTGCAGAAAATGATGAATTATTAGAAAAAATTCTTACTAAGAGTAAAGAAAGAAAGTTACAAAGAACTAAAAAACTACAAATAGTTCAAACTGCTGAGTTACCTAAGTTAAAAGAAGAGGTTCAAGAGCCAAAGGAAGAACCAGTAGTTTCCCCTGTTGTTGAAGAACCTAAGGTAGAGGAAACGCCAGCAAAAGAATCAGAAGAAGATTTAATAATTACAAAACAGATTGTTATTGATGTTGATAAGTTAGATGTTAAAGACAAGAAAGTAATTGAAAAGATTAGACAAGCTGTTGAAGATGAACAAGCTAAAGATGAAACTTTTGTTGATTTAAGTGCTGAAACAAAAGAATTTGAAATACCTGGTATTCAAACGGAAGTTAAGCTTAAACATCATTTTGATTTTTCAAAACTATTATATTTAATTCCAATTATGATTTTGTTTATATCTATTGGCACTTTAGTTGTTTATTTTGTTAATGTTAATAAAAAAGATAACAAAGCTCAAGTTGTATATGATGATAGTGGCAAGATAATTGAAACTAAAGATAATAAAGAAGAGGAAGAAAGATTAAAAAAACTTTATAACGAATGTCTTTCTAGATCGTATGATGAAAGAGATAATACTGATATTTTAAATAATGCTAAAGCAGAATTAGATTCTTATTTAACTAAATATAAAACCAGTATTATGTATAGTGATACTGTTACTGGTTATGAATATTCTTATAATCCAAATAAAGTATATTATGCAGCTAGTACAATGAAGTCTTTGGCAGCTATTTATCTATATACTAAAGCAGCTGCTGGAGAAATAAATTTAGATGAAACAATGACTTATAGTTCTAAATATAGCTGGACTGAAAGTATGGAAATGAAGAAACATAGATATGGTGATAAGATTCCACTTCGAGATTTGGTTAGATATGCTATTACGGTCAGCGATAATTCTGCTTACCAAATGTTAGTAAGTTATATTGGTAGACAAAGGCTAAAGGATTTTGGTCGTAGTTTAGGTGCTACTTATACTCTTACAGGTGGAGATAATTTCGGAAATATTAATGTTAATGATGCTGTTATTTATATGAAGACACTTAATTCATTTATTGAGAATAATGGTGAATTAGGTGAGGAATTGAAACAAGTCTTCCTTGCAGCTTTACAAAATGATTTAGAAATACCAGAATATGAAATTAAAGCCGCTCATAAATATGGTGAGTATAAACCAAGCTATCATGATATTGGTATTGTTTATGATAGTAATCCTTATATTGTTGCTATTCTATCAACAGAAGGCTATGGCGATTTTGAAGGTAAAATAAAAGATATAAATAAACATGTTTATAGATTACATAGTATTTTCTGGGAGAATAGAAAAGGATTATGTAGTACTGAAGTATACAAATAAAAAAGTGTTAATTATTAACACTTTTTTCTTTTCTTTGGAATTCTTTGGCGAGTTGTCCACTTTGTTCCATGCTATTATATAAACCCTCATTAATAATGAAATCAAATTCACCTATATTTTCAAAAGTAAGAGGATTGAAACCTAGTTTGAATTCATCTAAACCATGGTATGGATTATCATCTGAGAAGTCACCGGTTATACCATTTAGATCCATATAATCATAATCCTTTTTATAATATTCCATTAACTTATAATGTAATAGATAATTAGGACATAGTTTTTTAAATTCACTATTGAAGCCACTTATTAAAATATTGACTCTATTTTTATATTTAATTGTTATAGCTCCTGCTATAAACGCTTCTTTGCTTTCAGCAAGATATCTAGTTGCAATAGCGATGTTTTCGTTATAAACACCTAGAATAGCATCAGAATCTAGTTTCTTTCGAAGATTTTCTTCATTATTGTTTCGCATCATTTTCTCTACTAGAATATTATTCTTTTCAAATTCTTTTTCATATCCTGCTCTTAAGTTGATTAAGCATTCTTCAAAGTTGATCTTAACTAAGAAAATATCGATAGAATCATTTTTAGAGAAAGCATTATAGTAATTATAATAATGATTAATTGGATAATCTTTTTTGTTTTTAATGAAGGGATAAAGAATAGCTATGTCTTCTCTAGTTCCTTTTTCTAGGGTCATGCCATATTTAAGAGCTTTATTAATTTTATTTCTAGTATTCTTAGAGATGGTACGATAGTTAGTATTCTTTAATACTTGAGTAGCCATAAATCTTGGAATCTTTGTTTCAAAACGAGAGTTACTTTCTAATTTACGAATATTAAATTCAGCTAGAGTGTTTTCAATCATTTGATTACGATTATAAGTTATGTTTTTCTTTTTATAATCCATTGTTCCAATTGTTATTTCAGGATTAAGTTTAATAAAAGCAAAGTTTTTACGATAATAGTATTTCTTTAATTTATCAGTGAATTCTTTGATTAGATTTTTGTCATAATAATCTAATAAGAAGCCTTTTGGTGCGTAACCATAACGATTAAACATTCCCAGTTTTTTATAAAGAATTAGAGAGGCAGCGTGAATTGTTCCTTCATCATCTACTAGACCTAATAAATCATATTCATAACCTTGCTCAGAAGCTAATAAAGCATAGTTTGAGGTCTGGTGATAACTACCTAAAGGATGATTATATGAGTATTCATCGAATTCGAAAATTGTAAGGTTTTTAAGTTTCATATCGTCTACCCCTTTTGAGTAAGAGAGTATTATATCATAAGTAAAAATTATTGCAATATGTTTATTTGTGTTTTAAAATGGTTATAGAGTAGAGGTGTGCTAGGATGAATAAAGCGAGTAAAAAATTTCAAAATTTAATGCTAATATCTTTAGTAATGGTAGTGGTAGATATACTAGTAGGAGTATTACTAATGAACTATTTTGATTTTACAGAAAAGATCTTTTCTATAATAATTGGTTCAGTTATATTACTACATGGATTGTTCTATGCTATTAGATATTTATATGATGGTTTAGGAAAGAAAGTATTTACAGTAGATATTATATCTGCAGTAGTATGTGTAATAATTGGTTTATTACAAATCTTTGGTCCATTTACATCATATGCTAATATTGGATTATTTTATGGAATCCATTTAATTGCTGTAGCACTAGAAAAAGGATATTTTGGACATATCTTCTTCACAAAGAAGGATGAAACATTCCCATTAGTATTCTTTATTTCAATTCTATTAATAGTGATGGCAATATTTGTTATAATTAATCCTTTTGAAAGATTTATGCTATCAACTAAATTAACTGGAATGTTTATGATATGTTCTGGATTATTAGATGCTCTAGTATGTGTATTATTTAGAAATAGAGCAGCTGAAATTTTAAAGCTATTTAAATAAGAATAAAAGGACTTCAAAGTCCTTTTTTACTTGATTTATTTAGTCTTATATGTTAAATTAATAAGCAAGTGAGGAAGTGAATCTATGGAAACAGCACTTTTAATTGTATCAATTTTATTAATAGCAATAGTATTATTACAAAGTAACAAAGCTAGTGATGCTAATCAAATCATTGGTGGCGGAAATGAAATGTTATTTCAAAATCAAAAGGAACGCGGAGTTGAGCTTTTGATTACTAGATTAACTATAGTATTAGGAGTAGCATTCTTCGTAATATCATTTATATTGTTTATTAAATAGTCAATGACTATTTTTTTTTGGCCTGTTTTATTGAAGAAGTCTTCTAGGTGTGGTATATTTAATAGTAGTATTTTATGCTATAAAAGGGTACGGTGGTCTAGATGAGAGAAAAGGTGCTAGATTTATTAAAAGGAATTCATGAAGCTAAAGAATTAATAGAGATTAATGATCTGTTAGGTTTAAAGACAGCTGATGAATTAAGAGAACTAGAAGAAACATTAAGTGAGTTAGTTGAAGAATATATAGTTTTTTATACTAAGAAGAATAAATATATCTTACTAGAAAACTGCCCTGGTTTAAAAATTGGTAAATTATCTGTTAGTAAAAAAGGATTTGGTTTCTTAGTTTTAGATAGAGAGGATGATATTTATATTGATAGTGCTAATATGAATGGCGCTATTCATGATGATATTGTCTTAGCTGAAGTGTTTACTAGAGGTGTTAAACAAGAAGCTAAAGTAGTAAGAGTTCTTAAAAGAGATCTTAAAGACTTAGTTGGTGAAGTTTTATATGACGATGAAGGTAAAGCTTACATCAAATTAGATGATGATAAAAGAAATATTAGAATTGATTTAACACAAGAATCTACTAAAGATTGTGTTGAAGGGCATAAGGTATTAGTAAAAGTTGTTAAAGAACTAGGTAAATATAGATACTTAGCAGATGTTGTTAAAATCATTGGTCATAAGAATGATCCTGGTATTGATATTTTAAGTATTGCTTATAAGCATGGAATATATGATGAATTCAGCGAAGAAGTTGAAAGAGAATTAGAAGATATTCCAAATGAGGTTTCAGCTAAGGAATTAGTTAATCGTCGTGATTTAACTGATCAAGTAATATTCACTATTGATGGTGATGATACTAAAGATATCGATGACGCGATTAGTATTAAAAAGTTAGAGAATGGTAATTTTGAATTAGGTGTTCATATTGCTGATGTATCTAATTATGTTAAAGAAAATACAGCACTTGGAGATGCTGCTTATGATAGAGGAACTTCTTCTTATCTAGCAGATACAGTTATTCCAATGATTCCTCATAAATTATCAAATGGTATATGTTCATTAAACGAAGGCGTTATAAGATTATCGATGTCTTGTGTAATGGAAATAGATCATAAAGGTAAGGTAGTTAACTATGATATCTTCCCAAGCTATATTAAGAGTAGAAAAAAGATGACTTATAAAAAGGTTAATGATATTATAGTTCGTGGAATTACTCCTGAAGGATATGAACCATTTGTTGAAGATTTAAAATTAATGAATGAGTTACATAAGATTCTTCGTAAAGAAAAGATTGATAGAGGTTATATCAATTTTGAAATCGATGAACCAAAGATTATCCAAGATGAAAATGGTAAAGCAATTGATGTTGTTAAACGTGTTAGAGAAGAAGGCGAAATGTTAATTGAGGACTTCATGATAGCAGCTAATGAAACTGTTGCTACTCATATTTCTAATATGGATTTACCGTTTATCTATCGTGTCCATGATGTTCCTAATCCAGATAAGATTGAAGACTTTATGGCAATGGTTAATATCTTAGGTTATAAGTTAACTGGTAACATTCATGAGGTAACACCAAAAGCAATGCAAAAGATTTTGGATCAATTGAGTGATAAACCAGAATTTGAAATACTATCTAGTTTATTATTACGTAGTATGAGAAAAGCTGAGTATAGTAAAGATAATATTGGACACTTTGGATTATCTAGTAGAGCTTATACACATTTTACTAGTCCTATTAGAAGATTCCCAGATTTAGTTGTTCATAGATTATTAAAGAAATACTTAGTTGAAAATGATTTATCAATGACAACAATTCAAACATTAGAAAACAGTTTAGTAACAATTGCTCAACATTCTTCTGAAAGAGAAGTTGCAGCGGTTGATGCTGAACGTGATGTTGATGATATGAAGATGGCTGAATACATGGAAGATCATATTGGTGAAGAATATGATGGAATGATTGATACAATTACTAATTTTGGTTTCTTTGTTCAATTACCAAACCTAGTTGAAGGTTTAGTACATGTTAATACATTAAAAGGTGATTATTTCACTTATGTAGAAGACTTAATGGCCATGATTGGTAAATCAACTAAGAAGATGTATCGTTTAGGGGATAAGATAAGAGTTAGATGTGTTGCAGCTAGTAAAGAAGCCTCAACTGTCGACTTTGAAGTAGTAAAGGTTGATGATAAAGATGGAGATCAAAAACAAGAAAGCTAATTTCGATTATTATATAGAAGATACTATTGAATGTGGTATTGAGTTAAAAGGTACGGAGATTAAATCTTTAAGAAGAGGTTCTGGAGATTTAAAAGATACTTTTGCAATTATAAGAAAGAATGAAGTTTATCTAGTTAATATGTATATAGCTAAGTATGAAGAAGGAAATATCTTCAATCATGAAGAAAGAAGAACTAGAAAGCTATTATTACATAAGAAAGAGATAAAGAAGCTTAAAGAGAAGATTGAAAGAGAAGGATATAGTTTAATACCTGTTAAAGCTTATATGGTTAATAATAAAGTTAAAATCTTATTAGGTGTTGGTAGAGGTAAGAAGCTATATGATAAGAGAGAATCTCTTAAGGAAAAAGATTTAAAAAGAGAAGCAGAAAGACTAAAGCAAATTTAGTCTTTTTTTGTATAGTTATTCTGTAAAAGAATAGATAAGGGATTGACAAGTGCTGGAAAGGGTATAAATAATCCTTATTTCTCCGAGGCTTGAAATTATAAAGAATATTTGGTAACGTATATAAAGTGACTTTGATTATATGGAATAATTTTAGGGATTCTAGGTTCCCTAATGGTTGTTTTTTATAGGCATAAAATGATATAATTAAACAATAAGAGGAGGCGAAGTAGATGACATTTTCTACTGTGTGGTCGATTATAACAAAGGTTATTGATGTCTGCGTCGTATGGTGCATGGCATATTATATATTAAAGAATGTTAAGAATAACGTTAAAATGAACTTAATCGTTAAAGGCGTTATTATTATCTTAGCTTTTAAAATATTAAGTGATTTATTAAATTTATATACTGTAGGGGTTTTACTTGAATATGTATTCCAATGGGGACCTTTAGCAGTAATAGTATTATTCCAACCAGAGATAAGAAGTTTCTTAGAATCAATTGGAAGAACCAAGTTACTTGGTAGACATAAGATTCTTACTGTAGAGGAAAGAGAAAGAGTAGTATTCGAAATAATGGATGCTATTGATTATCTACGTAAGAATAAGATTGGTGCTTTAATAGTTATTGAGAGAGATATATCTTTACAAGAATATATTAATCCAGCAACAAAAATATATGCAGATGTATCTAGTCCATTATTAGGAACTATCTTCTTCCCTAATAGTCCACTTCATGATGGTGGTGTTATTATTCAAGGAGATAGAATAACATGTGCTGGTGCTGTATTTAAAACAAGTATGGATCCTAACTTAAATAAGAAATTAGGTACTCGTCATAGAGCAGCATTGGGTATTGCTGAAGAAAGTGATGCTATTGCCTTAATTGTTTCAGAAGAAACAGGACGTATTAGTATTGCTGTTGATCATGAAATTCACTATAACTTAAGCTTAGATGAATTTAGAATGATGTTAGTTGACGAATTAAAACCAAAGACCGAATTATTCTATGATGCAGACGTTGTTGAAAGTGAAGGTGAGACAGATGAAAAATAATAAGATTGTTAAAGCCTTTACTAATTTCTTTAAAGCTATTTATAGAATAGTTGATAAAGTAATAGTTACTCCTATTAGTACTGTTGTTTATAAGATAGGAAAGAAAATAGGAAATGTAAGTAGACTTGAAAAACTACTAAATAAACCAAACATGCTTTTATATATTTCATTATTGTTTGCTATTGTCTTATTCTACTTTGTAGATACGAAAGCAACTTCATTTGTTAGTAGAGATGCTGAATTCTTAACTAATATTCCAGTAGAAGTTAAATATAATAGTAGTGCTTATGTAGTTGAAGGTATTCCAGAATCAGTTGATGTTACCTTAATCGGTAAAAAGAGTGAGATATACTTAGCTAAACAATTAAGTGATAGTAAGGTAATTGTTGACTTAACTGATTATCAAGCATCTGATAATCAAGTAAGAGTTAAGATGACTTATAATAAAGCAATTAAGAATGTTGAATATAAGATTGATCCATCTTATGTTACAGTTACAATAAAAGAAAAAGTTAGTGATAGTAAGACAATTAGTTATGACTTAATGAATCAAGATGAACTTGATCCTAAGTTAAGTGTTAAATCTGTTGAACTATCTAAATCTAATGTTAAAGTTAGAGGATCACAAGAAAAGATAAATGCTGTTGCTTCTATTAAAGCATTAATAGATTTAAGTAGTGATGAGTTCACTAAAGCAGGTACTTATACTGTAGATAATTTAAATCTAGTAGCTTATGCTTCAGATGGAACAATAGTTGAAGGAGTAGAAGTTGTAGCAACTAATATTAGTGCTAAACTAGAATTAAATTCATACTCTAAAAAAGTTAAAGTAAAAGTTAATACTACTGGTTCACTAGTTAGTGGTAAAGCTATTAGTTCAATTACAATTAATGGAACAGATGCTCAAAGCTTTGAAACTACTATCTATGGTGATGAAGCAGCATTAGAGAATATTTCAAGTATTCCAGTATCAATTGATGTTGAAGGTCAAGGTAATAATGGATCGAAGACATTAAATGTTACATTCTCAAGACCTGCTGGCGTTCGTAGTATTGGCGATGAAAGTATCACTGTAGTATTGAACTTCGGTGAAGCTAAACAAAAGACAATTACAATTGAAGGTATTAGAACATCTAATGTACCAAATGGTTTAACAGCTAACCTTGCCTCAGCAGCCGATATGAAAGTTGAAGTTCAAGTAATTGGTACTGAATCAGTACTAAATGGTATTGATGAAAACTCTAATATTTTTGCTTATGTTGATTTAACAGCATTAAGTCCTGGTACTTACGCCGTACCTGTTAAGGTTGAAGGCGATGACTCAAGACTTCAATATGTTGTTACAAAGAACGTAAGTATTGTAATATCTAAGTCTTCATAAAAGATTCGTTAAGCGAATCTTTTTTCTTTCAATATGTAAAGTTTCTTTAACTTACTGGGGTTTTGTGCTATAATCAAGTCAAGGTGGTTTAAATGGGAAAAGAAAACGTTAAAAAGAATAATATTAAGTATCAAACAGAAGAACAAAAAGAAATCGTAAGATTCGTTATTGTTATTCTTGTTGTTTTACTTAGTGTAGGGTTGATATATTTAGCAACTAGAGCATTCGTTACAAAGGATTTATTTAAAGCGAAAGTTAATGAAGAAGAAGTTGTTACACCAGGAAAAGTAAATTATGATGTAGCAATTATGGGAGAAATACTAAATAGACCATATAATGAATATTATGTTGCTATATATAATAAGAAAGATGGTAAATATATAAGTGATATGTCTTCACTAGTATACTTATATAGTAGTAAAGATAAACACCTACATATTTATACAGTAGATTTATCAAATAAGATGAATGAAGATTACTATGATCCTGAAAAAGTTAATACTTCAGCTCAAAGCTTAAGTGAAATGAAGGTTGGAGATATTACATTATTAAGAATTAAGAATGGTAAGATTGCTAAATACATTGTTGATCTTGATAAGATGAAGGCTGAATTAGGAGTTTAAAAAGATTAAATATTTTAATCTTTTTTTCTTTATGTTAAAATTATGAAGAAGGTGATTGTATGAAGAAAGCAAAATATAAGAAAAACAACAATAATACTTCTTCAAATAAAAACACTAAGAAATATAATAAAAACAATAATAAACAAAGTGTCTCTAAAAAGAAGACCGAAAAAGATTTAGAAAAGACTGGAGTTCTAAAGTTATTTAATAAAGAAGAGAAAGATAGTCCAGCGGTTAAAGCTTATAAGAAAAAGAAACAAAAAAAGGAAAAAAAGAAATTTAATGGTAAGTTTAATTTAGATATTCTAGATATCCTAATTATAGTCGTTATAGTTGCTATCTTATCTTGTCTATTTACTGGTCTTATTCTAAATTATCAATATAAACGTAATAATATAAATAATTTGGTTAAAGATGAGAATGTTAAGAAATTCTTAAATACATATAGTGAGATTGTTGATAATTATTATGAAGAGATTGATGAGGCAGCATTAATGGATTCAGCAATTGAAGGAATGCTTAATCATTTAAAGGACAATTACTCTATTTATTTAGATGCTGATCAAACGGATTTATTCAATGAAGTGCTTGATGGTTCTTATCAAGGTATAGGTATAGTTGCAGTTGGTAATATTGTTATTAATGTATATCCTAATTCACCAGCAGAGGAAGCTGGACTTAAAGCAAATGATGTTATCATTAGAGTAAATGGAACAACAATAACTAACAGTAATTTTGAAATAGTTTCTGATTTAATAAAGAAGGATCAAGATAATGATGTTGTTATTAAAAGAGGGGATGAAGAATTATCTTTTAAGATTAAAGCTTCAACGATAGATATTCCTTCTGTAACTTCTTCTTCTATTGATAGTAAGAATGATGAGAACAATATCGGTTATATAGCATTAAGTTCTTTTTCAGCGAAAACCGGAACGGAATTTAAAGAACATCTAGAAAAGCTAGAAAAAGAAAAAAAGATTAAATCATTGATAATCGATTTAAGGGGTAATTCTGGTGGATATTTAAATATCGCTTATGAGATTGCTCAAATCTTCTTGAGCAAAGGCGAGATGGTTTATTCATTACAACAAAAAGGAAATATTAAAGAATATAAAGATGAAACAGATGAAAATCGATCATATAAGATAGTTATATTAGTAAACGGAACAACTGCTTCATCTGCCGAGGTGTTAACGGCAGCACTACATGATAGTTATGGAGCAACAATAGTTGGTAAAACTACATATGGTAAAGGTAAGGTTCAAACCATTAAGTATCTAGAAGGTACAATGGTTAAGTATACTTCAGCTGTTTGGTTAAGACCGACTGGTGAATGTATTGATGGTGTAGGAATTAAACCTGATCATGATGTTGATGTTCTATATGAAAAGAATACAATAATGGATAAACAATACGATAGAGCTATTGAATTGTTAAGTTAAGACGCTAACCTTAGCGTCTTTTTGTTTGTTTTTCTTTTTAAAATAGTATATAATTGTTAGCGGATGTGGATTTATGGAAAATTTAAAGATAGGAGAGAAGCTAAAGATTTATTGTTATAAACATGATGGTTCTTTAGAACATACTTCTGATGAAGTATTTGTGCTAGAAGATAGCGATGAATGTTTAGTGGTCGGTAATAGTAGAACCAAGATTACAGAAAAAGATGGACGTAGTCATATGACTAATGAACCTGCTGTTCTATTCTTCTATAAAGATCATTGGTTTAATGTTATTGGTCAGATGAAGAAATTCGGTTTGTTCTATTACTGTAATATTGCAACACCATATATAATAGATGGAAAATCAATTAAGTATATAGATTATGACTTAGACTTAAGGGTGTTCCCAGATGGTGGATTCAAGGTATTAGATCGCAATGAATATAATTATCACAAGAAGATAATGAAGTACCCAGACGATATTGATCGAATTGTCAAGAGTGAACTTAGCTACTTGATAGAGAAAAAGAGGGCTAATGAGGGTCCTTTTGAACCGGGTATAGTCGAGAAATACTACGAAGTATACGAGAAAATCAAAAAAAACTAATTTTTTTGATTTTTTTGTTGCATTTACACTTTATTTGTTATACAATGGTTAGGATGTTTTCGAAAAAGGTGTAAACATCGAGTAGTAATTCAAGTTTTTATGGTATTTTGTCAAGTAAACAAACTTTTTTCAAAAAATGTAAAAAAAAGTTGACAAAGTCTTTCATGATTTGATATATTACTATTGCGACACGAATTTTGTCGCGAAAATGATCTTTGAAAACTAAGTAAAAAAGTCAAATTGAGTAGCTTTGTGATCAAAATTCAAATTATAAGAATTTATTATAAAATTCTTTTTTAATGAGAGTTTGATCCTGGCTCAGGATGAACGCTGGCGGCATGCCTAAG